>Ga0123354_10018897_pt1 | contig 10819 bp, 7 predicted proteins | sample TergutLab28metaG_2_FD_97872 | JGI IMG/M metagenome (GOLD analysis project Ga0123354, IMG submission 97872) | Labiotermes labralis P4 segment gut microbial communities from Petit-Saut dam, French Guiana - Lab288 P4 | ecosystem: Host-associated > Arthropoda: Insects > Digestive system > Gut ... | reverse complement strand
CCCCCCCCCTTTCCCCGGGGAAAAAACCGTGCCCCCTTTTTAAAAAGGGGGGGGGGGCCCCGGGGGGGGGTGGGGGAGGGTTTAAAAAACTCCCCCCCCCCCCCCCCGCACTGGGATTCGATCCCCAGACCGTCCAACCTGTAGTGAGTTGCTATACTGACTGCTTTATCCTGGCCCACATAATTTCCTCAATATCCACTTTAATATTGTCCTCCTAGCTATGCCCACGTTTCTCAAGTGGTCTCTTCCCTTCATGCTTTCTAACTAAAATTCCATATTTAAGATCATTAGCTTCATTGATTTTGTTCACTGTCTGGCATTTTAAAACTAATAAAAAATATATAAAACATTATGTTTTGTGTGAAGTACCAGTCCCTGTCTTCAGGTTAAAATAATAAAACCTACTCAATTGGGCCCAATAAGCAAAACTACTCTCAACATCTGGCCCAACTGGAAAATGGTAAACAGTAATGCCTGTCACACATAGCACACTTTCAAAATGCCAAAGTACATGAAGCTAAATGATTGTAAGAGTGTATAACACGTCAGAAACCTACAGCATTGGAAAATTATTTATGCACTTTTTTATCTTTCCCATACTTGTTCTTGCCTATGTCAACTGATCATCATAATATTACTTCATGATGAACACAAATTATGAAGCTCATCATTATGCAGTTTTCTCCAACCTCTTGTTGCTGCCTCTGTTTTAGAACCAAATACCCTTCTCAGCACCTTGTCATCAAACCCTGCCAGTCTGTTTTTTTTTTTTAAACTCAGGGTAGAACACCACCTTTCACATCCATACACAACCAAAACAAAATTAGTGTAGCATGAAATTATATTCTGAAAACTTTATACCGATTTAAACAATTAAATCAAACATAAAGATGATGAGCATGAAAATAAACTTACTTGGACCATCCCAAACACAGCTAGTGCACGGCACCCTCTTTCTATTCAAAATATTTAAAAATAATGCTTCATATAACACTAAAAGAATATGCTTCAACATGCACATCAATTATGGCCATTTTTTACAGCCCTGTTGGAGGTTTTTTCTGCTGCCACTAAGTGCAGTAATTATAATTTGGCCCAAAAAAAAGAGAGAGAGAGAGTAAATAAAACTCCTGTAATATAAATCCCAGTGTTATGCAGACTGCACCCCAAATTTAATTCTGGCACAAAATGGTTAACTACGCTGCTTATTTAGAGTCACAATATCCATTAAAGTAGGATGCCATTTCTATAATTTTTCAGCAAGTTAATTTTTACAATATGGAGTTCTTAGCCCTACATCAAGTGGAATAGCACCTTATGTACCCTGTGCATTACAGGTTAATCAACATATTTTCTACTCTCCTTACCTGTAATCAAAGAATGGCAATTCCACACTGAGAAAGGGATCATTTATCATTGGTTTTCTATTGTACACACAGAAATATAGATGTATATAAAATACTGTCACCAAATGTACAACCTCTACCTTGTGAATCAGTGGCACTAATGAAACAGAGTAGTTCAAAATGGCTGACAAAAGGTGGGAGTTTTCTTCTGCTAGCAACCTGTTAAAGCACTTTTGCTCTTGTGTTTCAACACTGTGACCATACAAAAGGCACAGACAGGATGTGGGATTAAAGACTGGTATGATCACCTTCTTCTACACAGTCTCACAAAATCAACTCACTGTGCATTACAGGCAGATTCCATGCATTGTCATTATGAGACAGTTTGAGGGAGGGGGATGGGAGAGGAGGAGGAGAAAAAGGAGAAAAAATAATTTTTGCGTGGACGCATTGGTTAGAACAGTTGATGATAGTGTTCCATTTCAGATGAATCAACACAACGTAGCGCTCTGAACCACTACACGTACGGACAGCCTTCCGGCCAACACCTAGTGCAGCCTCATGTGTGACTACATAAACTGACCTTCCATTTCTTGCAGGTGGCAATGACTGTGACTGTGTACATGAATTCTCTCACTATGTAGTCTGTCTTGCAACAGGTCCATAGCATCCTCCAAAGCAAGTTCTAGTGCAAACTAGTGCTCCCCTTATACAATTTGAGTATCCTCTTTTCCTAAAGGTCATCCAATAGCTGCTTATGTCTTCTTAAGGAGCCACAACCAAACACTGTGTTTCAATAAGACAAGGCACTTCAACACCAGTCTGCTCCTGGCATTTGCCTGGGCACTGGATTGGTCAAAATGGAGGAATCAAGTGGCCTCTGTGGTCCATAGTTTTAAACCCTCTGGACCTTTCCTTGTGGGGCCACCTGAAAGTCACTGTGTAACCTAACCCTGTTATTGATTAGCAGGACCTGTGTAGCAGAACTGCAAATGTCATTTCAACAATCACACAGTCTACACATGGACATACAGTACACTGCTGACACAGATCATTATTTTGGCAATTTATGTATAGCAAGCTGTGCAAAAAATTCCCACCTTTACAAAATTTGTGACAACAATCATAACAAAGGTATGTTCATTACTTAGAAGTTACTACTACTTAATTTCATAACACATTATATACACCCTGTATTATTTCTGCAGAACAAACATACTTAATTTCACACTTTATGCTGTATATAAACATCATGAAAACTTCCTGGCATAATGCATAAAATATTCACTTTCACTCATGTTCACCTTTGCTCTATACACATTGGCTGCAATATCGACAGCTGCAAGACCCAGGCCACCAGCTGCTGCTGTTATCAAAACCTGGTCAGTATTCTTTAATTTTCCCCGTCGAACTAGGCCAATAAGAGCTGTCGAATATGAATCTGCCAGTGCAACAGCAGTATCAAAACTCACACCAGATGGAAGTTGCCATACATCCTGTGAATATTAAAAGCAGTTACACATAAGTTACATAACTTTACTACAACCAGACAAAATAATACACACACACAGATCCACATGATTAATGATTGCTGTTCCTAATATTTAAATGTACACAGCCCGAAAGATGCAACTAACTGTTGTAAAAATGGTCACTTAACCAAACAAGTTCAACCCTAAGTGTCATTATGGCTCTGACTGGCCACTTCCACTCACCACTTCAGTTTCTATAGGACCTGCCACTTCCCAAAATTGCCTCCGTTGTACCCTAATAATGCATTCAGCATGTTCCTCTGGAAGCCACTTGTTAGACTACACACTGACACAACCCAGGTGATCATAATATAAAAACCACAAATAAACTACATGGTTGAATTGGGAGAAGAATAAATCCTGAAAATGCTTTACAATTCTACAGCATTCTGACAATGGTATAACATATCCGCAATCATTAAATTTTTGGCCTTCATATATCACGCAGTACTTAAAGTAAACAATTCAAACCGTGTTTTAAGCAAAACACTAAGGATAGGTACACAATGAGATGCCAGCACAAGAAAGGCAAAGTAGGGTACGACAACACAGCATGGGCACAGTTGTGCTGCTGACAGATACACTTTACTTTCCATAAATATGTGCTTTTTTTTTTTACACTTCTGAAAAAGATAAATGTTTTTCTTTGTCTCTGTTTCCATTGTTCACTTCTGTCTTGTACAAAATGTATGGTTTCAGAGAAGTAAACTGCAAAATACAAGCAAAAATGTCCATGCACTATTATACACAATTTTTTATGTTAAGTTCCTTAGCTAATCCAAATCAGATATTACCTCTCAGCTTTCTTTTCATGAAATTAGGGGGCCAGGTGTCATAAAAGACTTACTTTTATTCTTCATCCTCTCATATGTACTTCAAAAACTGCAAAATAACCAGGTAAATATTTTGTGACCAGTGCATCCACATGCCGAGCAGCAGGAGGCAACCGTGCTTGCAACACAAACTCAAACAAGCCAGCAGAGGTCTGTGCATGCTCTGCCCTGTGCTACAATGCCTTTGTTACCTGCATCTCAATGTGCATCTAGCCTAAGAGAAACACCTAGTCATTTGAACCTGATAGGCAAAGTAGGTGTTCCCCTTACATCTGCTCCCAAGGATCGGAACAAATCATTTCCCCAAAATGCAGTATTTTAATTTTTAATTTCAGTAGGGGATGCTGGACAAAGTCCAAAAATTAAATAACCTCAAATCAACTAAAGGACTGAGCTACCCTGAGGTTCAGAATAGCCATCTTACCAGGCCCTGTGTCACACTTCAAGCCTGTTGCTTGGAGGTTAGAAAATATCAGGCCACTTGGCAGGAATGTGAACAGGAAACAGAAAAATTATCCAGACAGTTGCATGAACCCCCCCCCCTCCCCCTGAACTGACCTCTAGCCTCCCCAGCTGCACAACATACATGTTGGTTACAACCCCTCCTCACTGTCTAGCAGGATACTGCCAAAATCAGTAGTGTCTAGGCCTGTGATGAGGCAGTGACAGAAGTTCTGACAAGCACTGTGTTCTGTTGAAGGCCACTGTGAGACCCAAGCAACACACAAAAAAATCTACCTGGACCTTGAAAGACCATCCATAGATAAAGAAAAATTCTAGATGTGGTTATGTAGTTCAGGCCTAAATGGAGAAATGGAAAGTTTAATAATAGCAGCCCAAGATAAAGCACTCAACATGTGTTATCATCAGAGAAACATCATGAAGCAGCCAAATGACAGTAAAGGCAGAATGTGCTGTATGGCACAACACATAACGTTGGGTGGTTACATCCAATGGATGATATGTAAACATATGGGATTACAAGTTACTGACAAGTACTATGAGCATACACCTGAAAATGTCAGAAATGCCAACGGTACCACTATTATGTGGGATGTACCGGTTATCACAGATTGAACAACAGTAGCAAACTGACCTGACATAGCATTGCATGATGAAAAAGAGAAGACTTACCTACTGTTTTACACAGTCATACCAGATGACTCAAACATTAATACAAAAGAAACTGAAAAACTAGGCAAGTATACAGACCTTGAGATCAAGGTCAGCAGGATGTGGAAAAGTGAGGACAAAAATTGTGTCAGTTATAATTTGTGCATTCAGAACAATTAAGAAGGGATTAGCTAAGAAACTTCAGATGGTCCAGATTACCTGTCAACCAGACAACTACAGAAGATCACACTAATGAGAACTGCACACATCATTTTTAAAGTAATGGGATAAATCACTTTGTCCTCTTGTTGAGAACTGGACTTAACAGAAGACTGCCACCTAATAACTGATAGGCAAAAATAAACAACAACAACAATCTAGTAATACTACTATTACTGCTACTACTTTCCTACAAGCTACACCTTCATTCACATCTGTATTTCATTCAGGAACTCAGTCCTCCATTGCTTGTTTCTGGTCAGATCAACGACATGGGTTTAACACCTCCTTACCTAAACTTAGCAGACAACTTCCTTGACCTATTTTTATTCTGCTTCACCTGCACTTCCATGCTCCTGCTAACAATTATGACATTCTGTTTCTTTCTTTCCTAGTACAACCTTCTATATGTGATTTCCCATGCCAAGTAATATGCACATCCCAATACAGTGCTAATTAACTTTATCTTGACATTTCAGCCACTGCCTTTCCATATCAATGTATCTTTCTTTTACCACTTTAAGCACTTTTCTTCAATTACAGTCTTGCTGATTCAGCCATACCAATGTCAGTTCAATACTTCTCAGCTCCTTAGTCAAACCTTGCACTCTCCTGTTTCCTTCCTGTCATACATAAAATTGCTTTACCACTTGACTTAAATGAACATACTGTGGTTTTGACAAAAGAGTGGGAGGAAACTGCAAAACAGGAAAGGATGAAAAGTATATATTTGTTAAAAAACCCATATTCTAGAATCATTTAGGTTGCACTGGTGCTGTACATAATAGGTTACAACAAAGGGGCCAAATGAGTCTCAAGCAACGGCATATTGTGATGATGCAATATATTTTCAGACAAAGTTTACATCATTTTGCATTGCCACAGATCCCACACTGCTAAAGTAATTAAAAAAATACTTCGGCTGATATTTTGAGTGTCTCTGTGTAGGTGACTGAACTCTACATATGAATCCCCATACTAACTGAATTCATGCACCTAACACAAACAACTGTCTGGCTTTAAAGCTGTTTTTTCCAGCAACAAAATCTTCTTTCGTATCTTCCAGAAAGGCATCCCTTTTGCCACATACAACACAACTAGCACACTGCCCACAACGTGCAGTGCGAACAATCACCTGCTTTCTACAACCCTACCTGCATTGTGCTACCATCCAACATCCATGCAACACACTTGCAGTGCTACCCAACCCCTAGTCTTGTGTCTAATGACAGGGACTGACCCTGTTCCTGAAATTATGCTTAAATTTTATTTTAAATACAGGATTATGGACAAAGTCAAAATATTCAATGATTCCAAACAGAAAATCCCTATTACCAAGTTCTAGCACTACCACCATCCAAGAATGTTTCCAAGCACTAAACTTTTGGACATACAAACATTTTGTAAAATGTTTTGTGACACAGTCACTTACTTTAAAGGACCAATTACAAGTTTTTAAAAATATTTCATTCAAGTAACTATAAAGTTAGCAGTTTACAGTATTACATCATGAAGAATTTTGTGTACGCATGTCACCTCATATGATTAGGTTACTGAACTCTAGGACAATTTGCTAGCTGGGATAGGAAGGCAACAAATAGTCCTTGGCAAATATCCAACTAGAAGAGTATGAAACATACGCGACAACAACACAAGAAAAATTTCAGGATGTAAGTTTGAAGGGAGGTAGGTGGAAATAGCTCAGTCATGAAGATTCTGTTCTACGATATGACACTGCATCACTAGTTAACTGGATCCATACACTTTGAGGCAACATACTTTCCTCATCCTTGGGGTGGAAATGTCTTCTTGGAGAGTGTGATCCCATCATTTTCAAGACACAATGTCCTGACTTTCAGACACTACACTACCTCCAAATAGCAAGATCTGATCACCCTGTGATGCAATGTCATATCCCAAAAGATCATTATCCTCAGTTGCAACATTGCAAAAACCTCAAAACCTTCACTGCTTAATCACACCCAACAGCAGACATTGATAAAACAGTGTAGAATCCTCAGGTTCTGCTGCCAGATTTGGTTACTTAGTTAAACACAACATAAAGGAGTGCAGGCTTAGATAATATCATTTCAGCTTTCACTTTATAGAACTTTACTTACAGTATATAGTTGTAAGAGAAACATCCTTTCACACTGAAACTAGCCACCACATCAAAAATACACATTCCTGGCAACACATATACAAATGTGCAACATGTTATACAGTATGAGACAGTGAGAGTGCCACTAAACAAACAATCAAAATGGCATACATACCAATGACTGGAGAACACACTCTTCTGAAAATCCAGAAAAGAGATCTTTGTTCAGACCAACTATTTTATCTCCCACTTTAAGTCCTTCAGCTGCTTCAGATCCAAGTTCCAAAATTTCTCCACTCACTTCATAGCCGGGAATAAAAGGAAGTTTTGGAGCAATTTCATACAACCCATGACATATCATAATATCAGAAGCATTGACACTGCAGCACTTTACCTTAATACGAACCTGAAACAATAATATTAATAAAATAGTTCTTCATTAAGTACACAAACTAAAATTGCAAGATGTTCCATAATAATATACTACCAATACTACAAATATTTAAAACACCATGTTGAAATGGTCTGTGATGTTACGACCAGAATACTTTTCACATGGCAACAGAATTACATGTATCCACTGGAGGACAATGCACATTGCCCTGGCAGACTGCAGCAGAAGTCTGCACAGGCCAAGATTTTAGAATTTTACCCAGCCCAGCCTGAGAAGCATGCAGCCTGACCATAAGTTTACTTTCACATTTATAATTGTTACCCAAACCCAACAAAAGACCAATCCCAATTCATTCTAACCTGAATACAGCCTGATGTATTTATAACCTGCCCTGACTATCCTGTCATGAATATACACATTTTTTAATGCATAATTGCCAATAATCCTTGAAAAAATTAACAGTGAAACACACCACATGGGAGATTTATAAGGTGCTACTATTTCTGGAAGAAGGTAACTAAGAAAATACCCACTACAATCAAGTTCTTGAGATATAATTCTGCAGCCCAATTTAACCAAACTTTCTTTAAATAAATTCTCAGCTCACCACATTTAAGGTACTGACATGGTTAACCTCATCTCAACACCATTTACTGCATGCTGTTGTGTAGAAACAGAATGTAGTCTGCATTTTCACTGCTTAAATAGGTTAGATGATGATCTGGCAGCACTAATCTAGCTAAGCTAAAACTTCTTGCATTTCTTGCATTGGTGATGGGCACGCAAAGTACATTTTTGGCTACTCTTGACAAATATCTGAAATGCTCCTCATGGTTTTCTCAATGGTCAAGCATGACCCACAGTAACAGGGAACCATCTCTAGACTTTATTATTTTGATTCTTTTTTACATTTCAAATGCATCTTCGAACAACTTAACCTCACTACACATTGATGGTTAAAATTCACTTTTACTTTGAAGTCCCTGAAAGTAAAGAGACCAGACAGGACAATCCATAGCGGCTGCCATGCATCAAATGCAACACATATGTTGTAGGTGAAACAAAGATCACAGGCATCAGGTGGACTTACCATCTGCACTTCCCTGCCTCCTCTCTCTGACAATAATCAGAAAATCCCAGTAAACATGCCTGTACAGACCCTAAATAACTTTCTGTCCAAAAGCAGCATCTCATCTATCCACACTAGTTAATTTTGTGTGCCAAAAGCAACAAAATTAATACAATTCCAGGTTAAGTTTTCTTTAAAATAAATAAATAAATAAATAAAAGGCCTGAGAAAGCCCAAAATTTCACACAAAACACTTGAATGTTAACATTTTAACCACAACATTATCTCCACTACCAGACCCAGGCAGATTTAAATATGCTATTGACCATGAATTAAAACACATGGACAGTACAGAATCATGCTTTTAAACATGTCGCCACAATTTTATTCTCAACCTGCCAGGGAAGATCTATGTGAAGTAGCTGAAATGCATAATTTTACTGAAACCATTATTGCATAATTTTATGTTATCGTGTCTGTGCATTAAGTGATACTTTCAGAAGACAACATCAACAAAATGCACATCATATATTTATATACATACATATTCTTTTTTATTGTAAATCATATATAATAACAAAGTGTATTTAGTTGTTTTATGAAATACACAATCCACTATGGAGACATTCTCTCCTCCAGCAATCTGTTTCAGCTGTTTCATGTTCCAAACAATTTGTTAGCTTTTGCCTCTATGCACCCATCCACTTATACACATTCACATTGCAGCAATATAAATTTCTGACATTACATTGCTAATGCAGCCACAGCAGAACAGAAACCTAAACTTTTACCAGTCTTTTTAGAATACACTAAACTGACTGTATGAAACACTACTGTAAGAAAAAGGGTTGTTATGTTCAGTAAGCATGATAATAACAAATTAAAAAAAGCAAAATTTTATAATGTTCATCCACATATGTGAACTATGAACTCTTCACTAAGATCATATAGGAAAAACATAATATACTACACGCCTGTGTAAGAAAACTGAAATAAAAAATCTGGTAAAAGGTGACACCACTACAAGTAAATACACCAAAAACAGCATACAGAATAAACTCCTGGAACAATAATTAACAAACGCCAAAAATATAGTGTGCAACAAAAGTACAATACCTGAAAATTTCTAAAAATGCTGGCAAATACTACTAACAACTCAGATACCATATTCAGAATGTCAACATGTTGCCATATCATTTCAAGGAAATGGATACTTTCATTTGCAAATGAAAAGCACAGTAACTACATTAGCTACAGCATGTTTCAAGGTCACCTTGAATGGATGAAGAAAATGAATAGGAACAGAAACTATATACATTTATAACAATAGTTCTTGGTATGTGAGGAACTTAGTGGTGGTGGTGATGGTCAGACCTACTCTGTGTACATAAAGTGGCAACAGCAGAATATCTGTTTTGTTCCATTAATCAGTCTGTAGACTTGTCCTCAATTGTACTGTCAGCAGCAACTGACCAACAGACTAGTGTCAAGAAAGTGTGGACTTCTATAAAATACTAGTTGTGCAAACTGCAACAACTGTACTTCCCATATCTGCTCTAGCATATTACCACCACACCCAGCAGCTTGTTGGTATTGTACAGGAGTGTCATTTTCATGTAAGGTTGAACAACTATGCCTGAAACTTACAGAAGAAGCTCACACAATTAAGTTGTAGACTTGTACAGTGACTAAGCCATATGATACGCCCAAAGAGTCAGAGTTCAATGCACAGCAGAAGCAAGAGACCTTCCTCTTCTCCACTGCATTCAGATCAGCCCTGGAGGTCACCCAGCCTCATATCCAAGAGGTACAGGGGCACTTCCTATAGGGTAAAGTGGAGTGTGAAGTCCCCACTTCTGAGATCAAGAATGCATGTAGCTACACTGTCACTCTCCTATACATCATAAAGGATCAGTGCTTAATTACACACAGTGAAAATTTTACCTTTGACTTTCAGCACACCTATCAGAAAGACTACTTTAAGTGGTTTGTGCTTGTTAACAAATAACAAACAGATAGCATAATAAATATTTTGTATCATACACTTATGCTGTAATGTTTTATTTAAATATACACAAAATAAAACTTCGAATACTTACTTACTTACTCCATGGTGCAGAGTCCTTCTTGAGAAGCTAACTGGTTTGCAGCTAGTCAAGAAATTCCCCGCATTTTACGGAACCCGAAGGTTCATTACCGCACTCACAAGCGT
>Ga0123354_10018895_pt1 | contig 10820 bp, 5 predicted proteins | sample TergutLab28metaG_2_FD_97872 | JGI IMG/M metagenome (GOLD analysis project Ga0123354, IMG submission 97872) | Labiotermes labralis P4 segment gut microbial communities from Petit-Saut dam, French Guiana - Lab288 P4 | ecosystem: Host-associated > Arthropoda: Insects > Digestive system > Gut ... | reverse complement strand
TATATATCTATATATACATACAGTCATGAACACAACAATATTACAATTAGTAGCAATATATAATATACAACTACATGTTTCGGCCCTGTATGTAGGCCATCATCAGGTTGTCCAGAGAACTTATTAAGTGACTACACAGTATGTGTGGTAATTTTGGATAGGGGACGAGATCTCGTCTTACGTCATAAATCGTGGGATTAGTAAAAGTTGCCAACATTTATATTGATGCGTACTTCTTCATGTGAATGCATGGGTATTCATCTTATGATCCTATCCTAGGATCATGTTGGCAACTTTTACTAATCCCACGATTTATGATGTAAGACGAGATCTCGTCCCCCTTCCAAAATTACCACACATACTGTGTAGTCACTTAATAAGTTCTCTGGACAACCTGATGATGGCCTACATACAGGGCCGAAACATGTAGTTGTAATATTGTTGTGTTCATGACTATGTATATATATATATATATATACATACACTACAGCTTTGTATTTTGACCTAACACAACGGGGATGACACACCTTAAGCAGGGGCGCATGTTTTCTACGAGCCCATAAATATGCAACAATTGCATCGATTGTTTGTTTTAAACATACTTTTTAAGCATAAGTAAAGAGACAACATCGTTTAATGTAATAATAATTGTTTTAGTCATTATAGCACACTGCCTGAAGTGACTGGAAACTCATTATATTCACCCAGGACGTAAGGAAGTGACGATGCAACAGGGGCCTAATTTGGACACGCTATCTCCTTTTTTTATTTTTTTAAATTTTTTATTCGAATTTTTTTCATACTTTTGCACATGGTATGAAATTTTGCTAAAGTTTCTGTATTACATTATTTCAATTTCCCATAAAATGCCACCCCCTACACACACACACACATATATATATGTGTGTTAGGTATTATGTATACAGGGCGATTCAGGAGAAAAGGCCAGTGTTTTGGGAGAAAATAGCATCGGAAATACTGGGAAAAATAGTTGTCGTGAACATATGTCGATTTCTGAACAGATACTGGGATTGAGCTGTTTGAATTTGGCTCCCACTCTTCGTTAGGCATTTGTTTGTGGTGCTGGTTAAAGAGCGAAGTTTACAAAAGAAAGGTTGATACACGAGACAAACTTCTAGCTGGCATTTGGATGCTGCCACCCGTGTAGGGGATCGTGAAGATCAACTGAGACGGGGAGGAAAAAAACACGTTTTTTTTCCGCACACGAGTGGCGAAGTGGATCGAAGTTGACGGTGGGATTTTTCGAACATTTATAGTGAACTGTAGCAAATTTGTGATTTGTGTGTAATAAATTTGTCATTTAATCACTGCTTTATAATTGAAATAAAATTTGCCACAAGAAACTGATAACAATTCAGAGTGCTTTTTTTTAATCTTAGCTCTGTCTCGGTAACATTTCAGAATTAGACACACATCCGTATGAACTTCTTCTCTCACAATGAATGGCACTAAAACCTGCCAAAACATTGGCCTATCCTTCTCAATCACCCTTTATATATGCATATATATATTACTGGGATACAAGATAAAATGGATACAACATGTAAATAGAATGCCTCGGAATAGATTACCCAGGGTAATGAAACACTACTCCCCAACTGGCAGAAGGAATCATGGTATACCTTTGAAGAGACTTCTGGATACGTGAGACCGGAACGGGTCAACAAGTGGCCCAACTCCATGAAAGATATATTATGATATATATATATATGCAGGATGATTCATTTTGTGATTTATTGTAAATATATATATATATATATATATCATACAATAAAATTGTGTCTAGCGGAATATTTCCATTTATATTGATCTTTAAAAAAATAGGATGGGATGAAGTGGAATGAATTCGACTGACTGAATGTGAAGAAAATAATTGGCTATTTTAGAACTGTAATAAATTTCGACTTCCGTAACATTCAGAAATTTCTAGGCTAATGGATAATCAGCTAGATCTGCGGAAGGGTTCTGCTTAATTGAGCTGGTTTTTGTTGTTAGCCTATAATTTTGTGTCAGAATAATCCTACCAGCTACCGTGTCTGTTTGAAATGAACTCCGTCTCCTGAAACATCTGTGGGAATAAACTGTAACAAGACAGTGAAAGTATGTATAACGTAATATTTAGACGCTTTCGTGCAACCATTGTTGCAGTGGAAAAGGAATATGTATTACATATTCTGAGTGTGTATTTGTAGCCCTAAGTATCCAGCATGCAATGCGCATGCGCCATATTGTTATGTGTGACCTGCTCCGCTCTGTAGTATTTTTCCACATTATCTTGTAAATGAAAAAAATTTCGAAAAAGCGTTACTGAACATAAAATGTGTATTTTGGTTTGCTCTACAACATTTATCTGAAAAATATTTCATTCTAAAAAGAACTGAGCGAGATATGATCAAGAATGTATATCGGTCTTCATGTAAAGTGCACATTATTCTTGTTAGATTTTGATAAAACTTAAATTTTCTCAACGGATATTCTAAAACTACTCAAATATCAAATATCATGTAAATCCCTCCAATGGAAGCTGAGTTGTTCCATGAGTACAGACGGACAGACGGTAGGACAGACATTACGAATCTAACAGACGCTTTTCGCAATTTTGCGAACGAGCCTAAAAATTAAAAACCTGCACTTTCTGTCGTCATTCTTTATAATGCTGATCCAGTTATTTTGAGTTCATAAAATATATAGAGGCTTTTAATTTTTGTATCATTTGATTACTTGGTACTTTATCTGATACCACAGAAAGTTGCTGAACCTAAAAGTGTTACATTTCCCTGTTATCTCATTTTATATTTTGTCTAAACTGGTTTTTTGCAAATTTTAGTTTTTGAAGGAACTACCGAATTTTCTTTCAGTTTCTTTTTACGTACATTTATGTATTTAAATTTGTTTTGTAGTTTCATTATCATAAAATTTATCATAATTACATTACACTTAGCTCATAAAGTAAACATTCTTTCAGTATTGATTTTTCCGAAGCCCTTTTCGTTCTCATTGTGACTTTTGTTCTCATACTGAATTATTTCGCCTTCCTTGCTGGATACACACAATATTTTTTTACCTTGCCATCACCAGTGAAATAATATTGTGCTTCATCTACACTGTGAACTAATCCAGCTCTCCAAATGAAAGGAACACAATTGCTGTATGACATCGTAAAAACGGACAATGGAATAGCAACAGATCCAATCTAAAATTGGAGGCGATATTAATCAAATTCTTCAAAGCGAAAGGAACGCAACCTTTGGAAAGTCATTTGCTCTACATGGCAGATGTTTACTCTAGAAAGGCTTATTGGGTGAGTAATTTTCTGAGAGTAACCCTGGCACTCGACACCTGTTGCTTCTCATGGAAGCAGAACCGAGTCCACTCGGCCGAGTGCCTCCGTCAGTGTCTGTTTGTAAAGGATGGGCCTCTGGTTCACTAGATGGTCAACTGCGAGAAATGTAACGAGCTAAAACACAGATGGCTTGGTCTAGCGACCACTCTGTGTACTTGTATTGGAGTTGCTTTCAGTTCGAATCTCGAATGGGTTGCCCGTTGTAAAGGTAAATGCAGTCTTCCCTGTCCACGTTATGGAGGTATGTAAGGGGAATAGAGGTATAGATCCACATATTCTTAACTTCGTAATTAGATGGAGGTGAGGGGTCAGGTTCAGACACCGGCCGCTTTACTCGCAGAAAGGTACCTGTTACCCACTGAGTAGCGTAATATTTGGGCGTAAATCTAAGTGATATTCCCATAAGATGTAATGAAATAGGTAGGGTTGAGCGTCTTAGAGGATAGCCAGCTGAAGGGCGTAAATTAAGAATTGCATACTGACAAGGAACATTAAAACGAAAAAGAGTAAAAGGAGTAGAGCGTGGAACTAGGGTGATATGTATATAGCCGGTGTAGTTAAAATTGCATCTTAAAATGACGTGTGTGTGGTCAAGAACCATCTCACTAGAACATAAAGAAAAAGGGACCTCAGGGTGTGATTAAAGAAACCGTAAAACTTTAAGATTCTTGGGTAAACAGTTGCTATAGCCCTGAACCCAAAGAATCTTACGTAGTAGGAAGTCATCTATAGAGAGATAATTGTCTTTCTGGGATGTGAGTCTGTATGGTCTAGTCCAGTGTTTCTCAACCACCGGGCTGCGGACCGGGTCCTGGCATCAATTATACCGGGCCGCGAGAGGTTCTCCTGGAATTTGTCATTTTATTTTTCTAAGCATTTTTCATGAATAAATATTTTATAGTGGAAATATTCTGAGGAGAATAATATTCGTGAATGTGTCGAAAAACTCAGACACAGATGCTGGCCTGAGGAAATTACAATATGCTAGGAAATTTCATTAGTCCAGTGATTGGTAACTAATTTAGATATAATTTTATATTTTTCAACATACCACATTGTATACATAAATGTACCAATACTCTTTATGATTATGCCATAATTAATTATTAATACTTACGTTAGTTTAATGTATGAACTTAAAAAAAATGGAAAGGTATTTATGAGTAAATCTGTTGGGACCGGGCCCTCTTCTTATGAAAAAAGAATTTACCGGGCCGCGGTCTCACAAATGTTGAGAAACACTGGTCTAGTCGGTAGTTACCACAATTTCATCGAAACTTTATGAACACGGAGGTAGCAGATATTGACGTAATTTCGGTACCTCTTCTCTCGTCTTTACGCCGCCGTTACAACCAAGAGGGCGAGATACGAACCCTGACCGCAGTAAGAAGTTAAAATCTTATAAATTTCATTATATGCTTTAAGTACTGCAATTCAACTGAATCTGAAGAAGTTAACAGAATTCATCTGCCTAAGAATGTGGTCCAGTGGCCGGCCCGTGGAAACATGGCGCTAACCTTCCTTTTACAAAAAAATCAAGTTGCGTCTGGATTGGCTGACAGCCTGTTGACTCTTGAAGATAGATTGACTCCATAGAATTACCTCCCTGTTCCTGCTACATGACGTCACATACCGAATGGTTAATGTTTACTTCTAAGGGAACCTGAGGTTCCATTTCCAACGCCATTTTGCGTTATGTATCCCATAACCATAAGTGGTTATCTAAATATCGAAACGAATATACTTAATATAGTGCAGTGAATGGATCTTGGCTCTTGGAGGAGTTAGAGGAGTTGGCGGACGGGCCTGCTGACTGTGCTGAAATTGCGGGGGGTAGGTGTTCATTTACTTGGAACTTCAGTGTGACAGGGTCAACTGTACTTACGGTTTACGGAGGCGGAGAGAAGGACTAGACCAAACATTAGGTCGTCGAAAAGTTTTTTGACTCTCTCCTAGCCTGCGATTTGAAAATTCTACTGGTCAGAAACCGTGCACTGCACTATACAGTGTCAAACACTCGCCGATATATATGCGCTGTGCACAGTGTTCGTCTTTGCGCTATTTCCCTAAGGTCAGAAACTCAGTACGAACGGACGTGTAGCATCCATTCTCACGTTTCTGTACCGAGTGACTAATGAAGCTTTTAGTGACGTATTCAGGGATATTTAGTGTCACGCTGAGCTGACACAGAACTGAGTGTGTATGTGATAGTAATTACTAACGTAGTGTCAGGAGGGCAGAAGTGGTGGTAGTGGGCGTGGTCTGCTGTAATCTGCTCTCTCTACACTCCATTATGTTGCAGAAGAAGAAAATTTCACATGATCGCATCTCTGTAGATATTTGCCCTAAAATAAATGCTTTGACTTCACGTAATATATTATTTCCTTCACACTTCTGGAATAAAAGAAATTAAGGAATAATAATAATTCGCTGAATATAGAGGTACACAGTATAATTGTATGTGGGATATACACGTGGCTGCAACTAAGCAGATGCTTTGTAGGGCCTGTAGTTTCGTGCTGAGAAGACATAAGCTACTCTACCAACGTCACGGCGTAATATGCTATCACGATCTTCAAACTTGAAGTTGCAGGCACCATTAACCCATGGGTTACAACGTGTCATAACTCAGAAGATCATATTTCGAAAGAATACCGTCGTCATAAACCAAACTTATGTACACTATTTCTTTTACATAATGTAGACTACTGAGATTGGATGGGCATGTGGCGCGTATGGGTGAGGAGAAGGGGGTGTAGAGGGTGTTGGTAAGGAAACCGGAGGGAAAGAGACCACTGGGGAGACCTAGGCGTAGATGGGTGGATAATATTAGAATGGATCTCCAGGAGGTGGGATGTGGGTATAAGGACTGGATTGGGCTGCCCCAGGATAGGGACAGGTGGCGGACGCTTGTGAGTGCGGTAATGAACCTTTGGGTTCCGTGAAATGCGGGGAATTTCTTGACTAGCTGCAAACCAGTTAGCTTATCAAGGAGGACTCTGCACCATGGAATAAGTAAGTAAGTAAGTAAGGTAGACTACAATTGCAATTTGATGGCGCACGATGACGGACGGAAGGGGAAAAGAAGAGGAAACTGACGAATGGAGTGGATAACCAGTACTCTTCACACTACTTCGGAACATGATGTATTCAGCATTTGTACCGCTGATGTGCACACCTCGGTTGCCAGTACTCGACTGAACTGACGCCACCGCCGATTTAATTGGACTCGTTCGTATCGCCGAAAGACGAAATCTGGTTTCTGCGCGTGTGCCATCACATTTCAATGGCCTCTACTTCATTGGAAGTTTCTTTGTCTCCACATTTGCTACATCCACAAAACTGGATCTTTCTTAGGATTCTTGCAGCTTTTCACCTACTGAAATAATTCTCTCCATATTATGGGACTCGGTCTGTTTTTTTGTGTTAATGTGGACTAGCTTGGTAATTCAGTGTTGTTGTAACTACTCAAGAGGTGAGAACTCTCTCACCACGCTGATTAAGAGTCTGGAGTTTAGGTCTTTGATACTATGGTATATTGCGCAGCTTATGATGGCGTTTCGGCTTAACTTATCGACCCTATCTTCAGGGGTAAAGAAATCCTCTCCCTTGAAGTTGGGGCCTTTAGGTTGTGCCGTCGCCAACGAATTACCACTATACGTTGCGTAATATCCCAGAAGAGCGCAGATCTCATCTACTTCGCAACGGAAGCCTCAAATACATAGCCTAGAGTTTGTTTCTTCGTATAGGACAGATTTTTCTTTTCGCAGTTGTATCCAGAAAAGATGTTGAGAGCCTCCAGACTTTCAAATCAAAGAATAGGGCATACGGAGAGGAAACCTGTCGGGATACAAATTAGGTATGTTACATTTCCCATTTAGAAATACGTGAGGAATAAAAGGCATTAGAAGTGAAGTCACATACATTCTTTCGACCCGTGGGGCTCTGGCAAAAAGGAAATTTTAATACAAGCCCCTGATACGGACGGAAAATGCATCAAAGGGGGCAGTTTTCAATATTTGAAACGAAATCAGTAAATATTTGACACATAACAATGAATTCTCAAATATGTATTTTTTATGATATTTGTGTGAAATTGGCTACGCTGCACAAAAGGTAGCCTTAAGTAGAAATTCAGTACTGTTTATCTCAGTATTAACCAACTTGATGCACAAAATTTTGTTTCACAATAAGTTTTATTTCATGCCTCTACATGTTTCGAGCACATGTACACATCACACCTATTGGTGTGATGAGACCAGAGGCTGTGTAATGCAATTTTGACATCCTGATGATGAGCACATGTGCTCGAAACATGTAGAGGCATGAAATAAAACAAATTTTGTGCATCAAGTTCGTTAAATACTGAGATAAATATACTGAGATGAACGGTCAGCAAAACGTCAAAAAATTCAGTACTATGTTCCTCCGTAGACTGTCGACACATGTACCAGAAAAACTCAGGGCTGTAATTGCTGCCAAACTTGAATAACGAAATATTTCTACCTGAAAGTTATATTTTATTGTGAGTAGTCGTTGAATATAGAAAAGTGCTTGCGTGATATTAAAATTTTCACTTAGATTTGCTAAGTGTTCGAAGTGTTACAAATTTCAGTCACTTATGGTGACTCTGTACAGCATTCGAGATGCTGAACAATACCGGCTGATAGAACTGTTGGCCTTTCATTTACTGAACTTCAATCATGTCCTGATTGTATAAGTTTTGTCTTTTGCCGGCCCACGATCAAGCAGCAGGCGCCCTTCCCACATTCGTCCTGTTCATTCAACGCCGTCTGGAACACGCCTTATTCATACTGGCGAGGTGTGCGTAGAATTAGTCTAGGTAACTGGCAAGTTCCCCTTTGGAATACATAAGGATTTAGTCCATACTAACAATTTCATAGTTTTCCTCATGACAATACTTTTATAAGCCAAAGACTGCCTTTTTCAAATCAATGTTTCCTCTCAATTGTGTATTATTGCCCGATTCCGTTTGATGTTCGTGTGGTGTGCAGATGAAACCTCGCAGCTAATGCGACTAAGATGTGACTTATTCCTTTACCCTCTTCTCTTGGAAGGGTGTGGATACCAATAGCTCATCGAATATTACCTCCATTTTTCGTTCATTCAGCTCTCTGTTATCAACGGAAATTGAATCAAAACATTAGAATCCTTTCCCTTAGCTAGTTCGATAACCTGAAGAAACAAAAAGTACCTACCAACGGGATTTGAGGTCTTCAAAGCAGTGTTGCTAAAGATTCACATCTGTTGCACCATGTCGACTGGTAAATAGTTACCTACCCTTCAGAAGAACGTAGTCGACACAGCTTAACATCCCAGCAGAAGTTACTCTTCAGTAACGTACTTAAATCCTCCTGTGAAGTTTCTTGCATATTATCTGGCCGAAATAAGAAAAAGATTGGAGTTTGGTTCAGGCTGATGATCCTGTCTTTTTGCGGGAATGAGTGATTCTAGGGCAGTGTTTCTTAACTGCCGGGTCGCGGCCCGGTACCGGGCCCTGGCATCAATTATACAGGGCCGCGAGAGGTTCTCCTGGATTCTGTCATTTTAGTTTCCTAAGCAATTTTCATGAATAAATGTTTTATAGTGGAAATATTCCGAGGAGAAAAATATTCGTGAATGTGTCGAAAAACTCAGACCCAGATGTTGGCCTGAGGAAACTAAAATATGCTATAAGACTTCGTTAGTCCAGTGACTGATAACTAATTTAAATGTAATTTTATATTTGTCAACATTCCACACCGTATACATAAGTGTGCTAATACTCTTATGATTATGCCATAATTAATTATTAATACTTATGTTAGTTTAATGTAGGAGCTTAAAAAAAATGGAAAGGTATTTACAAGTAAATTTGTTGGGACCGGGCCCTCGTCTAATGAAAAAAGCATTTACCGGGCCGCGGTCTCACAAAGGTTGAGAAACACTGGTCTAGGGAGTCTGCCTGTTTTAGGCAAACAGAAGTAAGTGAGAGTGATAAATTCCAAGCCGGAGGTCAGGACTAGCTGAAGGGTAGGCAGTGCCGTATTGTGTACCCTTCAGATAAACCTGACTTTCGGATCAGGATTTGCCACTGCTGAGTGAGTAGGTGGGTGGAGGTAGTTGGGGTTTGGTGATTGTGAGTCTCGTTCACCTCAGATTGTGAGAAAGCACTGTGTTAACAGCGCAGTAAATAATTCGTGATTTTGAGGAAGAAAGAATGAAAGTTTAGTTCTGTTTCATTGTCTGTTATGTGGTGTATTAACCTTTTGACGCCTAATGTCAACTATAGTGGTCGTACTGCACCGATAACCTCTAAAGTTACATTATATATATTTATTCAACAAATATAGGTACTGAATATTTTAAACATGGTATATATTCTCCGTTTCTTTCTCTTCAAAATGCAGTTTGTTTCATAATTCTATAGTATTTGGTTCCTGTATTACTCACATTCTATATACAGAATATGCTAAAATTAGAAAAATAATTCTGGCGCCAAAAGGTTAAAGAACAGTAATGTTGGTACGTTGGGGGCACGCGGTGGCGCAGTTGGCTGAGGCACTGGCTACAAGCCGGAAGGTCGCGGGTTCGATTCCCGATGGTGTCATTGAAATTTTCCATTGATACAATCCTTCTGGCCGTACTATGACCCTGGGGTTGACTCAGCCTCTAACAGAAATTAGTACCAGGAATATTTACTGGGGAGTAAAGGAGGCCGGCGCGTAAGACTAACAACCTTACCACCTTCATGTGCCGATTGCCTTGAAATCTGGGAACCTCATCCTCCTGGAAACCTCAGGGTTGTCCAGGCCCGTAATGGGATTGCTTTACCTTTACCTTATTAGTGGTATGTTGTATCATCTTGCAGATATTGACCGTCTGTGTTTATCAGTATCGCGCGGTTCCATGCAAATTATTTTGTACATTCATTCTGCTGAATAGATTTTAACTTTCCTTGTCTTCCTGCCTCTTCAGCAGTTCTGCAAATTTTTTTTCAGCTATTCACTTAGTCTAGAGTTTCGAAAGGAAGTAATCCTATACAAGGGTGTCGAATCGTCATATCATAAATCATGGAGCTTAGTAGGCACAACGAATCTCTATGCAAGCTGTTCAGTCTTGACTCCATTGCTGTAGCAGCGGATAATATTTCGTGCAATGTTGCATGAGTTATTACGGCCTCTAAATCAGCAATAAATCAACAAGAAAGAATTCACAAGCATGTGTATAAATTCATATATACATACATACATATACCGGGTGGAGCGGAGCCGACTGACACATTTCAAATGGTCATAGATAATATATGGAAACAGGAAAAAATAAGCGAAAATGTCTATAAATACGTCCAAGTATGCTATTTATTACCCACAGATTACAAGCTTATTTTCTGAACATCAGGCAGATGGCCTCCGTTTACATCAATGCATTGTTGCAAGCGTGTCTGGAAGTTGCC
>Ga0123354_10018892_pt1 | contig 10820 bp, 4 predicted proteins | sample TergutLab28metaG_2_FD_97872 | JGI IMG/M metagenome (GOLD analysis project Ga0123354, IMG submission 97872) | Labiotermes labralis P4 segment gut microbial communities from Petit-Saut dam, French Guiana - Lab288 P4 | ecosystem: Host-associated > Arthropoda: Insects > Digestive system > Gut ... | reverse complement strand
GTTTTAATGCTTAAACACAGTCTGCAAATAACACACTCTGTGGTTAAAACTTTTCTAGAAACCTTTAGTTAATAAGTAATCCACAAATGTAAACACTATGGGATCCCAAAGTGGACAAAGCATTTTGATGTTTTGTGTCACTTTCCCCACCTTTTCTACCTTGACTGTTTTTTGCTGGTGGCTGTCCACAAAATATCATCTCTTCTTGTCACAGGTATCTTTCCACATCTTGAAGCTTTCATAGCTGTCTCATCCTCTTCCCTTTTACTCTTATTATTTTCCACTGAAACACTGTTGTTCTGATTTTCTATTGGCTCTCTTCCTTCTCCAACTCCATTTTTTGCTTTCCCTAACCTTGATTTTCATTACTTGGATTCTAGGTACAGAGTGTCCTTCTCACACTCCAAAAACAATAACCTAAAAATGTGTCTTGAGGTTCCATACAGTGGCCATGTTATCCCCCAAGTGTCATGTTTAATTACACTCTCACTTCATAGTAATACAACAAAACCTACTAAAAATTTCCCTGAATGTAGGGAAATGTGAAGCTGTCTAGGCAAGTTGAGTGTGTTAAGAGTTTTTTTAATTAGTGCTGGAACATGAGATGATTGCCCAATCAGGTGTTTTGTGTCTTACAATGTCCAGGGTGTCAGTGCATGTGGCAAATTTTTTGTGTTGAACTAAGAGTGTTCATTCATTTGCAATACTTTTGCAAGGTGTGTGTTTGGGGGGGGAGGGGGGGGGGAGAAAAATGTTGCCATAATTTTTGTAATAAATATCCTATGTCAACAGTGCCATGTGAAGATCAGTATTCTGACTAGTGGTTACAAATCACAGGTTCGGTGCTGGAAAGAAATAAAATAGAAAACTTGTATTACTTTTTCAAGAAACAAGTTCCGTCCATTACGTTAAATTAATGCCACTACCATTATTTGGGAATTAACTGCAAATTAGAAAATGTAACGAAATCAATGTTACTGGGAAGAAGTGATGGGCAATTTTAAAGGGAAACTGCCCATATTCCAAGACAAGAGAAGTGCTAGGTCTGTAAAGAAGAAGATGTAAGGCCTTTCTTATCTGATAAACCTCTTGTGCTGTGGGAAAAGTTTAATGTACGTGTCTAGAAGCATTTTCAAAAGCTGGAAGGCTTCTACAACAGTTGGTGTGCTCAGGAGAAAAATTAGTGTGTTGGTCCATATAACTTGTGCATTTGATAGAGTATGAACAATAAGGAGGGATTGCCTCAGCAGTGGAAGGAGTCTGCCATTGTATCTATTTACAAGAAGGGTGGTACAATAGATTGTATTAATTGTTAAGGCATATCATTGTTATCGACCACATACAAAATTTGATAAAACATCATTCCATTACACTTAACTCCATATGTAGATGACATTATTGGAGATCATTATTTCAACTTAACAGAACCAGCTACTGATAACATATTCTCCATTCATCACATACTTTAGAAAAATCTGGAGTACAGTGATACCTCGGCTAATGAGTGACCCTGCTAACGAATTTTTCAGCTAACGATTTTTTCACTCTTTTTCGGACTCGGCTAACGAATGTTTTAGTGGATGCGCGCGCTAACATAAAGCAGCAAACATGAATGGTCGGGCCATTCCAGGAGCTTATCTTTTCCATCTGTATGTGTGTTTCGGCTAACGAATGTGATTCCGGAACAAATTATCTTCGTTAGCCAAGGTATCACTGTACAGTGGAAAATTGCATTGGCTATTTATAGTTGTCCAGAAAGCATATGATTCAGTTTAGGTATTGTGTAATATTCTCGTTTTGAGTTTTGAATCCTTTGGAAAGTAGTTAGGTTAAAAAATTTGTTTAAATGAAACCTATAGTAAAGTCCAGATAGGCAAACATTTGTATGACTGACTTCCCATTAAGAATAGTCTGAAACAAGAAGGTACTTGATCACCACTGCTTTTCAGCTTTGCTTTAGAATATACCAGTAGGAAGGGTCAAGCATATCAGGAGGGGTTGAAATTGAATGGGATGTGTCAGCTGATGCTAATTTACTTGGTGAAAAGATACTACAGTATAAAGGAAAACGTGGAAGTGTTACTACCAGTGCCTAGTTCATCTAGAGGAAGACAACTACTGTGTAAGTTATTGTCTCATAGATTGAATGGAGGGCTTAATCACGACATAAAGATAGGTAATAAGTTCTTTGAAAGTGTGGCAATGTTAAAGTACTTTGGAACAACCCTAAACAAATCATGAAGAAATTACATGCTGTTGAACTTGGGTAATACCTGCTACAGTTTGGTCCAGAATCTTGTGTCTTCTCATTCGCTTACCAAAAATATGAAGAATAATATATCTGCAACTGTAGGTTTACCCGTTCTTTTGTATAAATGTGAAACTTGGTCTCTCACATTGAGGACAGAACCTAGGCTGAGGGTGTTTGAGAGTAGTGTGCTGAATAAGATATTTGGGCTTAAGAGGGGTGAGGTAACAGGAAACTGGAGGAGACTGCAAAATGAGGAGCTTCTTGATCAGTATTCATCTTCAAATACTCTTTGGGTGATCAAATCCAGAAGAATGTGATGGGCGGGGCATGTAGCATGTATGGGAGAAAAATACCACTTTGAAGACCTACACATTGATGGGAAGATGGTATTAAAATGGGTCTTCAAGGAATATGATGGGAGGGCTTGGACTGGATTGTTTTGGCTCATGACAGGTACCAGCAGCAGGCTGTTGTGAATGTGGTAGCAAACCTGCAGGTTTTGCAGAATGTGGGGAATTTCTTGACATGCTGAGGGACTGGTAGCTTTTGTTGAAGGACTTTGCTGCATGGAGTTTGTTGATAAAGCGTGGTTAAATAAATAGGGTGACAACTGTTGGTTTTAAGAAAGGGCAGTAATGTATTGATTGCATTTCTTTTTCCTGCTAGTATCTTCTGGATCTTGGCTTCTGTCCTGTTTTCACTCCCCACTCTGTATAAATACCTGAACCACTAAACTGGCATACAATGTCTGTAGTCAAAAGTACAGTTCAGATGGCGGTCTTCTGCTGTGTCATGGTGTGTAGTTTTATTGATGAATTCCAACATGCTAGTGGAGCATTGCTGCCTGCATCTTTCATGACAAAGTAGCAAGGTATCAAAACCAGAAGACCAGTACCTGAATACACAATGCTGTGAAAACCTCAGATCTTACAAAAGATATTTTTTCATGCATACATAAGCTGAAACATGGGGAGAAGCACCAATGAATTCAATGAACACCTCATTCTGACATTGAAAAATATATATTTATTATATAATACAGATCATTTTTAAAAACTGTACAGATTCTTGATTCTTTTTTCCTGCATATAGACAAGAGGGCAGTTAGTGCAGTAAATACTCATTGATTCATTAAGCAAACACAGTACCTTTGGAATGTCTTCACTTTGGTGTGTCATATCTACAGTTTCATTTTTGGAGCCCATACGTTTAGGTGGAGTACGTTCTCATCTGTCAAAATTAAGTCAACTACACAGGTTATACACAGCTGTACTCAATTTTTCTTACTTGTATACCAGAAGCAGGCTAATTGCATTCCAGTACTTGACTGGTGACACTATGTCATGCATCATATTCTAATAGTGCAGTGGCAGCTATAGTAAAATATCCAGTTAGCAAAGAGTTTGTGTACTCAGCATAACATACAAGTTGATGAATTTCGATTTCCCAGCATTTTCAGCACTGGTTTTAATTTCATTAACAAAATTTCACCCTGTAAACACACACACATGGTCTTTGGTTTAAACAGAACATAATTGTTTCTGTAATGTTTGTAACAGTGTGTTTCTAAAGTTCGGGCCAACAATCTAAACTGCCTTCATCCTCTAAAAGCCAAAGGGTTCTTTCAGTTTGTACTGAATCAGTTACATATTCAGCAGTTAGTGCAATTTGTGAACAGCAATGCAGAAGCTTGGATTATTTCTTGTAGAACCAAGACAATGAAATACATGATACTGTGTGCTTCATTGTATAAAAACCTAGAATGAATGAACTTTGTATTGAATTTATACAACCTTTACTCCAAGTGCTGGGCCATGTGAACTTGAAATGAGGACACAATGTGATAACATTCTGACTGTTGAGGCCTTTCACACATAAAGGTGACAGTTGTGTGTGAACAGTCAGTGGATTTAGAATTTACAAATACAACCACCAGTCAATCCAGTCATTCAGAGGTAAAGTGAATAGTGTGTTTAGAATAAATGCATTTTGGGGGGGGGGGGGGGGGAGCACTCATTTCCAACTCACTTTTGTATAGCTTTGTCCTCTTACTATTTTTTGCAAACAAATGTAAAAGTATATCAAATAACAACACATTAAAATATAAAATTTCATTGCTCCTGGTTAAATGAAGTTCCTTCCGATAATTCACTCTTGCTACAACTTAACACAATCAGCTTGGTTCTGACTTTGGAGAGCTTGCTTTTGGCAGAGAGAGGAGACATTTTGCTTTGTTTCAAGCAGCTTTACAATGCTGTCTGCCCCAGTCAGTTGGAATATCCATCCAGGTTACAAGACAGTCATGCACATAACTTCAGATGGATTACAGAAGAGGAGAGCACACCTATTAACACTTACATGTGATGCATATCCATGAACCAGTAAAACACAGGACCAGTCCCCTGTCTCAAAGTGTACAGTACAGATGAGTTTACAAATGTAATTATTCCATATATGTACAACACAAGAAACACCTTTATATGGTATTAAAGTGGAATAACATAAATAATCACATACACTGAAGGTTATGTTTAAAAATTATAGTTGAGGATATTCAAGTTGTCACCTATATCCATCTTGCATGGATGTGTGTTCTTTGCCATCATTATGTCTCTGTTTCTAAGGAGATCATTGAAAGATTATAACACTGTATCCTCTTCCTCACATTAAAAGATAATTCTTTTGATAAGATGAAACTTGGTGTTTCTAGAAAATATATATGTCTAATGCTAACTATAATTTTTGACTGGACTGGGATAAATAAGCTACAGGCTAATGGTTTTCCTTATACCATTGTTGGTGGCATATATATTTGTCTCTGGTGGTTTGAGATCTATGGCTAATTACTCAAGCTGATGTAGCCAGTGACATTTCCGTGCATAAAATCGCCTTTGCTACAACTCTGGGTCTGTCACAGTCTTGTGGAGTGCATAGGAAGCACTAGCTCTCCACATACCCACTGACCGTCAGTACTTAGTAAATTCTACAATTCACAGAGCCTTTTTAATACACTTTACTAATAATGATACAAGATGAAAGATCCATTGACAGTGTTTGCGATGCAGACCAAAATAAGGGCAGGATACCAGTTTGTTGTCCTTCCACGTGGTAATTCTGTGTGTTTATTTCAGCAGTGCTTAAAAAACCTACAATAATTTTAATTTTAGGTGTTCTTTGTGATTGCACTGCAGTTTTATGGAAATACCCTACTCTACAGTACATCTTAACATGCTAATCAAGTGGAGGCAAATGGCTGCCCCAAGTTCAAGTTACACATTCCACATTTGAGCAGTGAGGACCTGCAAGTACAGTGTATAAGCACCAATCATGTTTCTAGTTATTTTTCACAATACACTAAACTTTACACAACAAAATAAATAATGACACTGCCAAATTAACAACAATGATGATAACAACAACAACAACAATAATAACAACAGCAACAACATTACAAAGCAGCTGGAGGGCTTACAAGACCTTCTATAAGATGCATACCATATTGACTCTTCCTCTGCAGTCATCCTAATGTAAGCCTTCCATATGATAAATAAGTAACCAACAGTAACTGTGGCGTTACAAAACAATGTGACAGGAATTATTCAGAAAAGTAAACAAAGAACCTTCCAACTCTGTCAGTAATCAAGTGAACAATCATAAAATCCGATAGTTCAGTGCTAATGACTCCCATCATAAGTATAATGATTTCATTTTCAGCCTGCCCATGCAAACAGTGCTATAAAGAGTTGAGCAGTGAACTCCAAAACTGCAGTTACTTCACCTCCTAGTCACCTCAGTACCCATTAGAAAGAGGGCTATGTATCACAGCCAGTCTCGATAAAAGAAGTCACAAGGAAAAAAGAATCAGATCTCTGGTCACCTCACTAACTGAGCTACTAAGCCAACAAATTTTAGTGGGTGTAATTTATCATATGTTTGAGAGGTTAGGTGAAACAGACCATTACGTTCATTTTGTGGATATGAATGTACACACATACACAATAAACGTGAACCAGTTTTTACAGAAAATTCCTCTGGTCATGAGAATATATAGTGGAAACTGACATACCATAAAAGTCAAGAATTGCAACATAAAAAAATTAATGACATTTACTGTTTTGCGTTCACATAATTTTGTTCTGGGTTGTCTTGCCTGGAAGTATAAGAAAGGAACAGTCCTGATGGATATGGAAAGGAATGTAGACTGTAGACAAAATATATGCACAGTACTCTGATAGACTTCTTGGAAAAATACAAGGAAGTGAATGGAGACAAATTGCATACTTCTTGATAGTAGCATGTGGGTTTGTGACTACGTACAGGGGGAATGTTGTTATACAATACAGTTTTTTTTGTCAGTTATGAGTTAATATCTGTACTAAATTGAAACCTGTCACTAATGGTACAATGGGAACATATCCTGGCAGTATTTAAGTACAATATGCGTGACCCAGTAAAACTTAATGGAACAGATATCACATCATTTTTTTGAATCTGATTTTTATTCTGTTGCTGAATTCAGTTGAAGCAATTTAATTTTGTACATTAAAAGAAACATGCAACTGAATTAACCAACATAAGATTACCGAAGTTCCAAACATACTTCAAAACCTGCAGTATGGTCCATGAGAGAGAGAGAGAGCAAGTACTAACACATTAAAACTGAAAAGAATCATTATTTCAGAGCAGGTATGTCATCAGTGGTGGTGGTTGAGCTGCATATATTGAGTGACAACTGCATCACAAACAGTATTTGAACTGTTAAAACTAGACCAACAAGTTCACACACACATGATTGAAGGCCTCAGAGAGACACACGACATGGGGTGAAGAGCACTCACCATAAAGCAGTGGAACTGTGAGGTGCGCACTTGCTGGTTAGTCATCTGTGCACCTGTGAGTAATGTTTTGCAGTATGCAGATATATTTTTCAAATCAGTTGTACACAACATATAAGGCAAGATAAAACAGGCAACATGATTCACCTGATTAAGCCATCATCAGGCTTGAATTTAACAATTTTCCAACTAGATGCATCTAGTTGGAAAATTGTTAAATTCAATTCACGATGCACGGACCCCTGTATATAAAATCCATCATCAGGCCTTTATTGAGAACAAAAAATTTACTAAACGCTACAATAGTTGCCTATTGCAGTATTTAGTATCTTTTTTAATGTTCTCAATAAAGGCCTGATGATGGCTTAATCAGCTGAATTATGTTGCCTGTTTTATCTTGTCTTGCATGTTGCGTATGACGATTGATAAAATATATCTTGGAGGTGAAAACACCACAGGGATGTGTCATCTCAAAATATTTTTCAGTTTGCATGTACAGTCATGATGATGGCCGTGGAATGCATTAAACTTGTTGGTAAGTAGAAGGAAAGATGTAGGTTTTCATTGTTTACTTGAAAACAACTATAACACCGCTTCTGTCCTAAATTCCACAGAGTTATGGACACCGTCATGTATATGAGCACAAATTTGAGGTACAAAGGAAGTCAGCATTATTGTTTTTTTCAGCTTGGCAGAAAATATATGGATAAGTGTTAATGAACTTGCCATCTCCAAGATGTTGCCAAGTGTGCACCATTTCAGAGAAGTCTCATTACAGTAGATCTCTTTTATTTATGACGTAAGTGCGAACCCCTTACCCAGTCAGTAAGGCTGTTTCTACTAAATTTGCCATGATTCTTTCTGGCCAATGCACAGAGACTAGATTTCTGTTTCATACAATTCATCACAGATGTACAATACTTCATTTTTAATACATATACTTATAGTCTATGGCACAGGGAAGTTTGTTATGTACTTATAAAGAATGTCCTGCCAATTCTCATACAACGTATAGGTTTGAAAAGAGTGGGTTCAGATGAATGTAAAATTGTCCCTGTGCTTAAGTGCTAAGCCACACAGCAGGTAAGAGGAGTGGAGTCAAAGCTCCATATGTAATTATCATGGGCTTACATGAGAAACTGATGGGCCTGGTAAAGTTGACATTGGGTTGGGTAAGTTGATAAATTGACATCTCATAGCATACTGGCCTCCTCATTTGGAATGTTGTTCAGCTCAGATGCCCAGTAGTAAAATGGAGGTCCATCTGTGAAGCAGTATTTCTTCTGGAGGGGTGAGTCATGGTCTACCCAGTACATCAGGTAGAAGTTACACATTTCATCATCATTGGTAGGCCTGCAGAAGTAGGAGGAGTCAGATACAATATCTGGCAATAACACTCAAAATGTGTTAATGTTATTTTAATTTTAATGTTTATATTTAATGATAATGCACAAGGTCAGTGCTTCAACCATTAACATTTACATTAAAATATCACCCTTCAGATATCAAGTGGAAGTGGAATTGAGAGCCACTTGATGATGGCCAGTTGTTTTTGGTTCTGTATGTTTTATGTCTGTTTGAAAGGTTAATGAAAGCAGAGAATGTTCTCACCCGATGTAGGTGGTGCGATTCCGGGTGCTCTGCATGGTGCAGCGTGATGCCTGCAACACAGTAGCCATGTCACAGTGACAGAAATATAGTTCAATCTAGTATATTGGATGTACACCTTCATTTACTATTTAATTAGTCACAAACTGAACTCTCACAAAAACAAGACATTCCTATTCAAAACTTAAATTTCACAAAAAATACTTTTCCTGCCCAGTATAACTATGCTGTTCAGGTACAGCAGTGTGAAATAGTGCCTTTAAATAAGCACAATACACACAGCCTGCTATTGCAAATCTTGAGGTTCTTGTGGCAGTGTGTTTGAGGACTCTGGTCCTCTGGGATATGACATCATGTTACTGGGTACTATTCCCAGTGTTCTGAAAGCAAATGATGCCCTCAGAACATTGGGTAGTTGTTACCCAGTGATGTGGCATCATATCCCAGAAAAACGAAGAATTCAGCCTGCCACTGTCACTGAGAGCGCCATGTGCTTTTTGTAATCATGACAAATTGGTCCTAATGAATATTGTGTTATTGTCACAGTTGTTACAAGTTCACATTTTTCAGGTGCTAAATTATGGTAAATACAATATTGTTCTTATGTTGCACACTTTGTATCTAGTGTGTGTTTGTGCTTTAAGGGGGTTGGTCACTTTGTGATTGTGGTGTGGGCCACAAAACATGGCTAAACCTTGAAACGTGAAATTGGACAGTATTTATCTGTCTTTTTATTTATTTATATATTTATTTACTGTTTTCTTATTAAAAGTTACCTTGTAATGTAGACCATTATGTCTCTTAATTACTTTGGAAACAATCAAGTTATATGACAATGTGCTGTATGTGCTCTTACAAGTTTATCTCCATGCACAATGGGCGCCTGGTTCTCAACAGGGTAGAACATCTGTGGTGTGAGGGGGTCACGCTTGCCGAGTAGTGTCCACTGGTCCACTCCATTTCTGTCTGTACGGATGTGGTAGCCTGACACGACCTTGCCTGCAGCAATAGAACTTATGTACATTTATAAAAGCTAATTACAGGCAGACATTAGAACACAACAAAGAAGAAACATAAACAACACAGACCAAGTGCAATAAGAACTATACACAGACTCAAGGGTTGGGTGTATAATGACTTGCAATGTGAAAATCTTCAATATACTCTGCATCCTTTCTCAACAGTTAGCCTTTCAGCAGTTATGCATCTTGAATGAAGAAAAACAGCCTGCTGCTTGGGCTGTATGGTAGCCACTTGGTTTCAGGAACTAAGTTCCTTGAGTACGAAATGCTAACTCAGGTGGAACCATGTGGTCAAGTTTATGTACCTTCTGCAGAAGGGACTATTTACTGGCTGCAGTTTCAGTTAGTGCCCTGTCACTTGCTTCAGCTGGTTACATTCAGAGAACTATAAACAACATAACATTGTCCAATTGTACAATGTAAGACAAGTCTTTACAATACAGCAGTTAAAAATTAAATTATATAGACAATATATATGAAAAATGTCACTGAGTGAATAAAATGGATGGCTACAATTATGACGACGATGACGACAACAACAACAACAACAACAATAATAATAATAAGCAATAGAAGAAATACTAGACAGAAAGGATTTAAATATTACTGAGTTAAACCACCTCATTTATGCAGCAGCAATGGTTATTACAAAAGAAATAAATGGAACAGGAGAGTATAAATTATTAACACAGAGATCCAAAACACCCCCGTGGGTTAGACGCATACAGGAGAGCATAAATGGTATCAGAAAGGGACTGTCGGCTTTGGTGGAAATAAAAAGAGATAATAGAAAGGCACAGAATATAAAAAGAACCAGATTACTTACGAAATATAACACAGAGAAGAAAGAAAATTTGGATCAGCTGATTTAAGAGCTCAAACAAAAGGTTTCAGCAAAAACGCAATGATTATCTAGATAAAGGAAAAGCAAAACCAGTTTTAAACTCATGGTTCCGTGCATCGTAATTCAATGTTAATAATAATCCAACCAGATGCAACAGTATGCAGATATTTATTTACTGTAAAGTCACTCTACATGTTTCGGGTGTCACAGCACCCATCATCAGGAGTACTAAAAACTGTAACCGCAACCTCCGGTACAGG
>Ga0123354_10018891_pt1 | contig 10820 bp, 8 predicted proteins | sample TergutLab28metaG_2_FD_97872 | JGI IMG/M metagenome (GOLD analysis project Ga0123354, IMG submission 97872) | Labiotermes labralis P4 segment gut microbial communities from Petit-Saut dam, French Guiana - Lab288 P4 | ecosystem: Host-associated > Arthropoda: Insects > Digestive system > Gut ... | reverse complement strand
ATAAGTGTGTAACAGCTGTCAAAGTTTCAAACTTCTCTGGCCATTATCTCCGTAACCGTTCAACTTTGGACATAGGTGTTTTGGGTTATATTGGTATACTTTAACATAAGGAACACCCTCCTGGGACACCCTGTATATGATAGTGGAACGGAAAAAACAGTTCAAAACAAAATACAATTGGACAATTAACAATAAAATATTATACATCTGAAAGAGTTAAGAAGTTTAAATATCTACTACGTTGGTGTTATACTTCATGAATCACCAAACAGATTTACAAGAAAGATAAAAAAAAAAAAAATGCTACAAAATTTTTTTAGAAATAAAAATATATCTAAGAAACTAAAATTAAGATTAAAGAACACAATAATAGACAAAACTTTAACATATGCATCAGAAACCTGGATACTAACAAAGAGAGAGAGAGAGAAAGCAAATAAACAATTTTGAAAGGAAAGTGCATAGAAGAATTTTAGGCCCAGTATGCAACTATGAAAAAGAAAATTGGAGAATATTAACCAATAAAGAAATTTATATAATGATTAAAAAGCCTACTATAACAGAGACAATACGGTTAAATTGATTACGTTGGTTCGGGCATGTACAGAGAATGGAAGTTGCCACTGCAATTGACCTCAGAAGTTATGTGGTGTAGAGATTGTGTGAATATGTCAGATAATCAATTTGGCTGTTCACCAAAGAAGACTTCATTGTGTATTTGGACCATACTCAAAGAACATGATATTTAACTCTTAGAAGAAGATTTTTTGAAGTCCAAATGAAAGCAGCCTGCCCAGTCTTAAAATAATTTTTAATATGCAGTGTTTCATAAGATAAGTGATATTCATTACTATTTCTATGGACCATGCCATGGCTTGGGTGGTTAGTCACCAACCTCTCACTATGGAGGCTTGGGTTCAATCCCAGATGAGTCCATGTGGGATTTGTGGTGGACAAAGTACTAATGGGCAGGCTTTCCCTAAATACTTCACTTCAGTTTCATTCCACCAGTGCTCCATACTCATTCACTAATCTGACACAGATGCTACATAATTTCAGCAATTCACAGCACTGTTAGTAGGTACAAAAGAAATGTACATTTTCTAAACTACAAAGTCCAAATGAAAACTGAATGTTGAAGAATGTGTCATCTGACCAGTCATTATATATTCAGCTTAATTCACATCAAATTCACGATTATTCTGAATATTTTCTGACTGTTGGATAATTTAGCCTATTATTTACAATAAGATCTTAATTTTAAATTTATTTTTGCAGTACCAGAAACACTCAAAGATGTTCCATTGAACTGTAGTCAAAAAATTATTATTGCTGTTTGTGCCATTTTTAGGAGTTCTTTATGAAGTTTAAATATGTAAACATGAACAGATTCTCAATACTTGTTTAAAACCAACAAACTGCACAAGTATTGATATTGTACTGCACAGCAATAAAATGAAAATGAACAGATTCTGTTGAGAGTGTCCATCCAGCCATTACCTTGTATTAGTAACTAAAACTGCCTGACTGATTTTCATGAAGTTTGGTACAGGAGGTCTTTAAAAAGAGTTGCTAAGCAAGCATGAGAAACAAAAATTAACTGTCATGGTCACAATTTATTTAAGGGCTTAAGTGAATTTGTACATCTACTTTCCATACTGCTTGCTATATGTGGGGGCATGTTAATTAACAATACTGTCAATTGCAATGATTATGTAGCATCTGTAACAGATGAATGGACTAGTACAAAGCACTGGTGAAATTTGGTATACAAGATCTCCACACAATGCCGTTGAGCATTTGTGAGTTTCATTACAATTGGCAACGTGAAAGCCATACTTAGGGGTGTATATGAAATTACACATAAGCATATACAGTGAAACCATATTATATTTTGAAAGGTTGGTAAAATCTGTTACTGTGTCACAGAGTACATCATTTGCAATCTTGGTTTAAATGTCCAGCAACAACCACAGCACGTTCAATCGCAACATACAATGAATGACTACCTGCCATTTTGAGAACATATAGGATAAACAATATTGTGTATAGCCACTCCATTATAGCTTTCTCAGTATGGGTCAAAACATTTAACCAGTCAGACAAAGGTTCCACTCCACACAAGAAATTTTGCCTACCCATGCCACTGTAACTGATCCCTCAACCTACTTACTGTAACACAATATATAAGATTCACAAAATACTCCCCCTTGTAATACATAATGATCGACAGAAATGATCAGTATATTTTTTCATTGAATTAGGAGCTACGATCTTTCCACGTAACCCTCAATATTGCTTGTAACAAATGATCAGGTGAGTGGGTTGAAATAGCCCCCTTCAGTTGTTTACTTCAACTTAAGTATGATAAAAGCCATAACATTTCAGTATCCAGGGCTCTGGACCTGTAACACACATTAGAATCAATAAAATCAAAATAGCACTACTTACTACATAGCAACTATGCATTCTGCAGAGAACTGACCCTCTTCTCATAGGCAGCCCACAGTTTGGCACGATATTCCTGAGCAGCCTGTACTGGATCAGTAGCTTGTGTGATGCCTCTGCCAACAACAGCAATATCTGCACCTCGAGATATTACAACGTCTTCTGGTGAGTTGTACTGTTGTCCCAGCGGCCCATCGTTCTGGCAGTCCAAGCTGACACCTGGTGTTAACTGCACTAATCCAGGATTCTGAACAATGTTTGGAGATTGACATACTACACCAGCCACAAAGTCAGGATGCTTCTCACAAATCTTCAATGAGGCTGTAACAACATACTCATAATTCAACCACCTACTTAGAGTGGATGTTGGAATTCAAATAAGGGGGGGAAAAACATTTCGCTGTTATGAGAAGTGGTTTATACTTTGCAACACACACTGATAAAAATTATATTCCCAATTTTGATGGGTAAAAGAGTGTGGATTCAGCCAGAAAAAAAAAGCTTACGACTAGCCATAATAAATAGAAGGTCTACAAGTAACTTTTATTACAAGGTACACACCCATTAACCCTTTAAAGATGAAGCGCAGACTGCTTTATTTAAAGACCCAGTTTGTACTGCGCAGGAAACACTTTTCATCTCGGTTATAAAAACCAACCAGTTTACGCTGTAAGTGGCACATTTGCTGTTTGTTCTCAGATAAATACAAAACACATAAGTACAGTGTGGGCAAAGCGTACAGTTGTTGAACGTTAAACCTGTTGGTGCATCATGTGACTGGTAGACTTTAAAAGGTTAATGTATTTAAACAACTAATTACTACTTTTTTACACAACCTCCACACAGATTTAAATAATTTACACAACAAATGACAAGTTTTTAAGTGCCGGTTAAGTAAAATGTAGAGTTGTCTGCTTCAAGCTGTTTTGTACTGTCACTTGCATGTCAGAATGACTTTAACGCTTCCAAATAACTACCTTATTGTTAGAAGCAAATGTAAGTTGTCTGATGCAAGGGAATGAGGTGCTGACCCATGACTTCCCATTGAGATAGGCCTGTAAATTGGTGTATTTGTTCTGTAATATCATAGAAAAACACCATGCCTGCAGTGAGAAATCCAGGACATTATTTTCTAAAGCAATGTTACCATCTTGTCCCACTAAATATACAATTTTAATTTTATGGTTTGTCACCATTTTGGATTTTTCCATTCTGTGGGTGCCCATTTAGACTCTGATGTCTAAGGCTGTGTTTGGTCTCATCATGGCAAGGAGAGAACTTTCCGGCAAATATCCGTTTACTAAAGGAAGCACTTTACATCTAACTACAAAAACTGACAGATGTGGTTTCATATGTGAAGTCACATATACCATAATTATCTGAATATAAAACAAGCCCACCTTCACAATCTTCAATTCTCCGTAAAATATCCACACAGAATGCGCTGAACTTTGTGTGTAATTATAAGGGGGATACCCCTCTGCCCATTTGTAGGTTTATGAAATAGGAGCAAATTATTTTCTTATATGCCGGCAAATACAGCAATTCTGTCTTGAAGTATGGTTTTGTTGCATCATTAACAGCTAGCCCTTGAAGTAGCAATGATACTACTCTGCATCCCTTCCAAAAACTCTGCACATAACTTAGATAAAATTTGTCAATTTAGAACAATTTCCCCATATATAAATAAATAAAAATAATAATAATAAAAAAAGTGAAATATTTCTGACCATGTAAATTTTCTGACAAATGTTGTATATTACAAGAATGTAGTACAGCACACTCTTGTTGTACTGTGGGTGTCAGGAGAAAATTTCAGCACCCACAGTATAGGCAAAAACATCATCATCCAATTTCTGAACCTCTGTTTTTTTTAATGTATAATTATAGTAAGTAATAGACATGAAATTTGAGATACATGACCCACATTTTACTGATCTTAATGTCATAGATTAATATGAAGTGTCTTCTTACTAAAACACTCACATAATTCTCACGTCACTGGAACTGACAATACCATTTTTTAACCATACAGGGCTTTGACACTGGTCAGATGCAACAAATGAAGGTGTCTCTTTCAGTCTGTCATGCTAACCATGTCATCACTACATTAATATTTTAAAGAACTTGGTTCAGTATCCATACCACTTCACAAAAGTTATAACTTCCTAATACACCAAAGTCACATACACTTACAAGTAATAGAACTGGATGTTGTAAGATTCCCAGCAGAGCTCATCTCTATCACAAGAAAACAGCCTCGATGGAGGTTAGGAACAGCAGATTTCAGTCCTGTTATAACACCTTCGCCTGGCACTGGATGCACAGTAACAAGATCAGCCCAAGAAGCAATTTTGTGGATTCCTTTTGAATACTGCAGGCTCACAGTGTGACCAATATCAGCAAACTTTCTGTGTCAAAAGGGATTGAATGAGCACACACAAGAAGCATCTCAGAAAATTATCTTGGACAGTCTTTGTACACAACACTTGAAGTTCTGGAAATGTCCAAAAATACAGAAGTCCTCATAGGTAAAAAGCTGCATTTCTGTACAGAAAAGTTCAATGTTCTGCAGACTAGAGGAGAGGAAGCATTTATTAGATTACAGATTCAAAGACACACTGATAATACATGATATCATACAGTCTAAGCAGCTGCAAATCTCACTTATTTATCACTGTCTACAAATGTGACTGAGAAATGAGAAACAAAGCAGTTCCGTTCTCTCACTGACACATTTGCCAGTGTTATTATATAACTAATGTTCATATTGGAAAGTCATAGAACAACTTGACTGTAACTCATGAAATGTACTAATACAGACAAGCCAACCATTCTACAAGATTCTGATGATGGTATCTCTCTTAAGATAATTAATATCATGAACTTTTCCCATCACCTAAAAAAAAAGTAAAAGGTACAGGTCAAGTAGTCCCTGTATATGACATGAAGGCATAGTAGGGACAGGAAATATAGCTCCAGTCATTCTTAACTTTGATGCTAGATGGAGGTGAGAAATTAACTTCATTTCTCAGCTGCTTTATCCCCCCAGACTGATCCGGTTCCTGAAATGAAGTGTTTCATTAATGTTAAAACATCAGACAATGGAAAAAGTCCATGAAATTAATGACCTTAAACCAAATGTTGTTTTTTTCAATGTGAAGAAACACCACCCCACATCCACAAGAAGGTGACAACAGTCTTGAATAGGCAATTGCCTGAGCAATGGTTTGACCTCTGTAATTTACAGACCTGACGCACCTAGACTTTCTCCTGCGGGGTTCAGTGGAAGACAAGGTTTATGTTCCATCAGTGCCCATAACCCTGTACAAGCTAAAAGATCGAATACAAAGACCGCAAGAAACGAACAGCCATTACTGCACACATTTTGCATGCAGCTAAATATCCGTGCAAGGCAACAAATAGAGCACATATTGGACTTCCACTGGGTATAGTGCTAGGAGGGGGGGGGGGACAGAACCTTTGAGTTGTTCTTTCAAATGGTGTGCTTTAATTTTTGTGTCTATTATTTTTTTACCATCAAATGTATGTATTCAATCACATCATCACCCTGTACATTCATAAAAGCACCAGCAGCAGCAATAGTAGCTGTAGTGATGGTGGTGGTGGTAGTAGTAGTAGTAGTAGTAGTAGTAGTAGAGTCTGTGGCCAGTAGATACAAAACAGATCTCTCATTGCACTCAGAAGGTGGATGATTTTATAGTAGACCTCATGTAGGGAATTCTTCCAAATGAAATACATACCTATCCTCCATCAAAAGGAAATTATGTTTCTGAGCAGCAGCAAGCAGGTCCTGGATAAGCTGAGGTGAGAAATCCTCGACAATATCAATATGAGTCTTGAAGACACACACATATGGGCCTGTGCTTTCAGCCAAAGATATTAAGTCAGAAGCACTTGTGACATCAGCTGCTAAACACAAGTTGCTTTGCTTAGACGCCATAAGTTGCAGCAATTTTGCTGCCACGGGATTAGCAGCTTGATCTATCCTTGCAGTGAATGTCAAGCTCAGTCTCAATGGTTTCACAATTTCTGCAAACAGCATGTTATAAAAGTAATACATTATTATTTTACATAAAAGTCAAAATTACAGAGAATATGAGATTTTTGTTCTCACAGCAGTATTTCAATTAAAGTCTTCTGGGATGTGATGTTGTGTAGTTGATACACATTAATTTTTTTTCTTCTTTTCTTTCTTTTCTCTACAGGATTGCTGTATGTACTGTATGTAAGTCACAAGCTTAATTTTATCATGCTTAGTTCTCGCCTTTCCTGTAACTCGTACCATTTGTTTACACTTCCATTTCTTAGTAAGCAGACCAGGCATGGGAGGAATAAAATTTCCTTCTATTTCTTTTTGTTTATAAGTGGTTGCGCTAAGTGTTTATCATATGAGCAATGTGTGGATTGACGAATGTAACAGTAGCTGCCTTGTGCTCCAGTTGCAATCTGTTGTGTATCTCGAACAGTGACTGAGCAACAGAGAATGAAGCTGGATGATCAGTGAGTGTTAACGTTAATGAAGAGCCCACTGGCGAGATTTGTCACCAATACAGTTCAGTTGTAACTGCAATTATTCCCTAATTATGCACAATGAAACTCCAGTACACTCTACTTGGGGAATTATTGAGTGTGTGTGTGGCCTGCCTGACTCCCCATCTTAACCTGAGTTCTGAGCTCCGTCCTTCTGGGAACAACATCCAAGATATGTTCCCCATCGGGTCCACGCAGGATAGAACAGTGATACCAGGTAGTCAGACAGGTACCAACATTGCAGAAGAATCTGCTGCTCCCATTTTCAAGGTAAAATAAGCCTGAAGACTGACACCTATCAACCATACTACAAGGGTGTCTGATCCCAGCAGATTGCAATCTTAAAATCAAAAAGATGGCTCTCACACCTGACCCAGTGAGGACTGGTCTCCATTTCTTTGTAAACAAAAACTCCAATGATCATTCTACAATGACACTGGCACTTTTCATCTAACTAAATATAGCGGTCCTTCTTGAGAGGATAACAGTCATTCAGATAGTAAAAAAATTTCTGACAATTGATGGAACCTACAGATCCACAACAGCACAACTCTGGACCCTATTCTCCATTAGATGAATCCATCCCACACTTGCCTGTGCTGCTTCTTGAAGATTCATGTTTAAATCATCCTCCTGCATATGGCGTGGTTTCTGTAGTCTCCGTCATTCACGTTTCGCAACTAAAATTCTGTATTCATTTCTCACCTCTCACACATGCTACATGCACTGCCCATTCATTGACAATAATATTTAGTGAAGAGCACAAACTATAAAGGTCCTCAATATGCAATTTTCCATCCTGCTCTTAATATCTTTCTTTCGGTCTAACATTTCTCCTTAGTATTCCATTCTCAAACATCATCAATTTGCTGCGTTTTCTTGACAAAACAAACATACGCAAAATATAAATAAAACACGTATTCTCAGTGCACAGAATGAACGATGTGAAGATCATTAATATGTGTTTTTTTCCTGAAACCAGCATGTTCACATACACACACACCACACACACAAAACACACACACACACACACACACCACACCACACACACACACACACAAAAACACACACACACAAACAAACAAACAAACAAACAAAGTGAAATCTGGGTTTTGAAAACTTTACTATTTACATTTTCAGACAGGAGACAAGAACAGCAGCTTTGTGAGCATTCCTTGTACTAAACTTCATACATGTTTATAACTTCACACCATCTCAAAAGTCACATGCCTTGTTACAGTGCCTCATCAGTCTTTACAAAACTGATTCCAAGCAAACTTATATATATACACACACACACAATATTTACCCAAATGCAAGAAGACTCTACTCTAAGACAACCCCTGAAGTAAAACACATCTCCCAAGGGAAAACATATTTATACAGATCTAAGACAACCCCCAAAAATAGAAATGTAAGTTTCAATCCACCTTTACCAATCAGTGTCACTGTCTCCATCTACACACTCAGTGCCTTCATCTTCCTCACACTCACTCCTAACATTCCCATCCTCTTCACTGCCATTCCCCAACATATCATCAACAGTGTCATCCACTGCAATGGATATACAGCACTTTTTAGAACCTTTCACAGTCGCTTCTGGCGAGACACACTGCCATGCCATTATGTTCTACATAGACTAAACAATACACTTATATTTCTTGGTTTATAAACTTACTTGAATCCATGCAAATTCACAGTTTTCTCCACAGATGATATTAAGAATTTTAAAGACACATGCCCTGAATTTCTTTGTTGTGTATGTTGTCTGATTAGTCTGAGTGCAAGGCTCTTTGTATGGTTTTCAATTTGTGGAATGGTCTAGATTTTATTTTTGAACCCTTTACTTGGTTTAGTTAATTTTTTTGACGGGTGGCGGACGCTTGTGAGTGCGGTAATGATACCTTCGGGTTCCGTGACATGCGGGGAATTTCTTGACTAGCTGCAAACCAGTTAGCTTCTCAAGAAGGGCTCTGCACCATGGAGTAAGTAAGTTAACTTTTAATTTTTCAGTAGCCACTTTCCTGTTACTACCCTTTGATTAGATCTATTCTCAGGTGTACATCTTAACAAGTTACTGTTTCTGTGGTGCCCAGTGAATGAGAATGGCTCAAACTAAGGGGTCCGCCAGGTTAGGCGCTTTTTTGCCGGAAAACAGAAAGACAGCTGTCAGTCCCAAAAAAGAAGATTGTGTCAGTTAACTTCAGTCATGCTCTGTTCTCTTTTGTTTACAAATGATAATTTGACACTTCATTAGCGAATGGAAGATGACCTCCACATTGAAGCATAAAATTTATGGGAAAAAACCTTATCTTTCATTTGAGTAAATATGGCACACACACACACACACACACATACCATACACCCACACACACACATTTCACAGACATGTAATGACAAAATATGTGTGCACAGTGAGCTGTGCCAGTGTAAAGGAAACTGTAAGGGTCTATGATCTGGTACTATCCCAGTATCTGCCTGCAAAAGGATTTAAAACTCTTTATTTAACTTGTGCAACGTACATATGATCTGTACCTGCATGGGGCTGTGCTGTGAGCAATGTGCCATCAGGATGAACCTGGGTTGCTGCTAGATACTTCTTAACTATATCCACTGTGTCCCTGTTTATTCGTCCAGCTTCTTCTAGAACCTGTAAAATCTGGAGACAACATCATTCACTATCACTGCTAGTCAAGTGAATAAAATATTGTAAAATGTTAAGTAGAATCGGCGTTACAAAAGAAGCTGATCTCTAATGCTTAAATTACTGGAAGTTCAAGTTTTACACTTAGTTACTAGAATTTCACTTTTTTACTGCATCCTTCCTCTTAAAATTGACAGACAGGATAACAACAACAGTAAGAACATGTATTGTCTGATATAGTGTCTGAAATTCATTCAAAAGATTTCCTAGTGCCTGATTGCAACGGGTAATTATTGAAAAAATAAGGTGCTTTTGAATCCAAATAAAGTAAATAATAGCATTTAATTATTATAAATGTGGATCAACATTTGCTATTCCTTGGTGGTGCCAACTGTCTTACCACTGCTCTGTTTTATACCAGTTCAAAGTTGAAAATGTACACTTGAGCACTTGCTAATACATAATCAATGCAAATTAGAAAAGGCATGTAATTAGTATAATTTCTTCTCATTCATTCAGGACTACGAGGGGTGTTCAAAAATTTATCTACCCGAGTAAGAAAGAAACAATTTATCACAAAAAAATATTTTTTATTTTTCAATGTAGTCCCCTAATAACTCAATACACTTCGCCAACTTTTGTTGCAACGACTTTATCCCCCTGGAAAAAAATCTTTTGACTGCTCTTCAAACCAGGTCGTGACTGCCTCCTTGACTTCTTCATCGCTTGAAAATCGTTTACCCTGAAGAAATTTTTTCATAACTCGCAATAGAAAATAGTCCGAGGGAGCTAGGTCTGTACTGTAGGGTGGGTGATTTAGCTGTTGGAACCCACACTGCTGAATGGCAGCTTGAGATTTTGCAGACATGTGCACTGGCGCGTTGTCATGAAGGAGCAGCATGTCTGTTGAGAGCTTTCCTCGCCTTTTCTCTTTGATGGCCTCTCGCAAAGCGGTAATTGTGTTAGCATAGGTCTGTCCAGTTATGGTAGTCTTCTGAGGCATGAATTCCAAAAGCAGAAGTCCTTTCTCATCCCAGAAAACAGTTGCCAAGACTTTGCCAGCAGATTTTTCAACCCTAAACTTTTTAGGGGTGGGGGAAGTCTTGTGCTTCCACTGCATGGACTCCATTTTGGACTCAGGATCTCTGTGATATACCCAAGTCTCGTCTCCTGT
>Ga0123354_10018890_pt1 | contig 10821 bp, 5 predicted proteins | sample TergutLab28metaG_2_FD_97872 | JGI IMG/M metagenome (GOLD analysis project Ga0123354, IMG submission 97872) | Labiotermes labralis P4 segment gut microbial communities from Petit-Saut dam, French Guiana - Lab288 P4 | ecosystem: Host-associated > Arthropoda: Insects > Digestive system > Gut ... | reverse complement strand
CACGCGCTCACATTATGTAACGCTTATGTATTTCGATGACGACAATGGTAACGTTGACGCAATTCAGTGTTACGTAATACGCACTATTTTCACATTTGTAACCTTGATCGGCAACTGAACCAAGACTCCATTACCAGCTGCTCACGTTAACAGCCGATCCAATTCTCTCCGCACAACAACATGATCGGGAGAAGCGGATTAATGTCTTTGAGTCTCTTAAATGAAATGTATAAACCAGTTAATAATGTTGAGCGAGAATTGAGCCAAGATTCCATTAGCAGTTTCTAGCCTAAAGACCTGATCGAATCCTCGCTTTGCAGCTACATCTATGGAAGACGCGGATCAATATCTTGCGAATCTAAAAAGAAATACAAATAATAAGTTTAAAGAATTAACAGTTTAGAATTTCAATTGCCCAGAAGCGTGCCACAAATATCCTGTTCTCACATTTTGCTGGTCACTAACCTTGGTACTGGCACTTCCTCAACTCCGATGTGTCTGACAACAAATCTGACAGTGTTGTAACCACATATGAAGTTGCTGTAGGGAACTGCAGCCTAATTAATGCCCACGCTTATGATATCAGTTGGGTTGACAGCGTCGGCGGTTAGTTCACTGCAATTTGGAGCGGTAAATCGTGATCGTGTTTAAGATGGAGTTTCTGTGTAAAGACTTCTGTGGACGCTAAGTGAAGCGTTGCTATAGGGGTTAGATTGTAATTAATATTAAACAATTACCCAGTTCTGTACTGTTAATATTTTAGGCTCGTAGAAATTTCTAGGTAAAATATTCCGAGTCTGCAGCCTCCTAATTGCCACTGTTCCACGGAATGGTTGAGAGGATAAAGTTTTAGAAGGGATATGTAAAAACATAATTTCGCACAATAAGTTCCCATTTTTACATAAATTCTAAATTTAAACTAAAAATCCATTGGCTTCATTTTCACAGATCCCAAAAGCGAAAGAACATGTTTTCACTCGTGCGGCCATATTTACTTTTCGCAAATCTGCGAAAATTGAAAATTCCTGATGGTGGAAAATTTATGGGGTTTGTATGTACCCACATTTTGAATTCTAAGGTGTGAAATCTACAAATTGACAGATACCAGGGAAATTCGTGAAGCTTAGATGTAGAAATTCAATCGTGAAATAATGTAATATTTCAAATTCCAGAAAACCGCCTGTTTCCTATAGTGATTTACACGTACAAATACATGTCTGACGCTTTACTGCTGTCAACAGTGTTCATGCTTCAGTAAACCGATCCTAATACTTTAATTCGTTTAAGTATTCCCATTTAATTCCCTACAGATTTCATCCTGCACCTCAAAATATTACAATCGCCATCACAAGAAATGTTATTCTTTTGTATTTTAATATCGAAGTCGCCATCTTCCAACTTTTAAATGAAGTACTGAAAACATTCCACTACTAACGTCGATATTTATATCTCTCTTTCTCCGCACGCAATGCTTCATAAAATGACTAATATCATTCTGATTAATGCGTAAAAACTCTAGGTTTTGGAACATTGAATCATTATTAACTATAGACCAACAGCGGCACTCAACATTTAGATGTTCAAGTCTCACGTATTGCCAGTGGCAGAAATATATTTTTTACGTTTAATATAACACTCTCATTAATTCTCAGCTTTTCAGGACAGTCGAAACTTAGGGTTGTAATCTTTAACATATACGAGATATTAAATTTCTAAACATAACACATCCTGTCTAATACTCACCTACTTGTGTTCTACAGTGCAGGACTTGATTTGTTTCTGAATGGCACTGCAGCCAGTTGGAACACTACTGGATAATACGAAATGGATTTCCTATTATGAACCTATAGGTCATGTTTGACAAAAGCGTGACAAAATCATCTGAATAATATAATGATTAATTATTACATATCATTTCATATAAACCCCAGATTTTTTGGGGAAAATCAAACGGTTGTGTATTTCTATGTTCCATGATATCCAGATTGATTAATATTTGAATAAACAGTCAATATTTGAAACACATTTCTTTTTATGATAAGTTTAACTCAATCCAGTTATCGATGAGAATGCTGCTGGTTCGTCCTCAGAACTTGAGTTCCAATTTGTGAAGTGTGTGTGTATTTGCTTTGCTCCAAGGCGTTCAATGCTCTACATTATTGTGTTGAACAAATAAGAAATGGGATATGGACAGTGTGTTCGACAGGCAAGAGTGTGTTGAAAGTGTGTTAGAATATATATTCGGCTAACCGTTAATCTGTAGTGTAATTTGTGGCGCTAGAAAATCAAGTGAGAATAATCTTATGTAGGGAAACGAATTGGAAGTATTTTGGAAATGGGGTTGATTTGCCACAGAATACGGACCATTGACATTTATTTATTCCCTTTATCTCCCATGCATTCTATAAGGTCGACACCGTGGAAGGAATTTATTAAATGTTTTTTGTCTTAAATTTGTCTTGTTTACTCTCCCCACTGATGCATTCGACCCAACATTTTAACAAGTTATTAGTTATTAAAACTCCTGTTCTGTATGATCTCGTTCAAAACTCGATGGACAAAAAATTCTCTCAATTTTGTCATTGAAATTCCAGTACTCAACCATCTTCCTCAAATATTTACTTATTTAACAATCGAGCAAACAAATAAAATTTTATTACAAATTTTTTAACCTTATGGTACTTCCGAAATTTGAAAAATATCTTTATACAACATGCAATTCCTCACAAGCTTCACATTAAATATTTCCAAAATTTTAAATTCTAAGGTAATGCTCTACACAATAAAATTCTCATATGTAATTTTCACAGATCAGTTTAGTGGTTTAATTAACGTGTTAGAAGTTGATTACGACAGTTAAGCCATCTTCAAGCACTGCCCATACAATTCAAGTCAAAGTAAGTATTTGTGTTATGATTACTTTAAATTTGTTCCTAGGTGAAATATATTAGTGTTTTTCCCAATTTCCAGGAAAATGACGGCTATTGTTGTCATGACTGTTCGTTGGCTCCCTAATTAAAGGATTGAAAAATTTGTATTTTCAAACATTTCCAAAATTTTAAAGGGTTTCATGCTTTACAAATTACTGACAAATATAACGTTTATTTTACATAAAAAGAAATGAATCTTTAGCACAATAACTCGGCGAGTTCTTCCTAGAATATGAAACTTTACAGAACATATTTGTAGACGACATCACACAGAACATTTTGTGTACAATAAATCCTAACACAAAATCTTTCTTTGTGAAATAACATAAAAAATTATGAAAGATCAATTACCTGAAACATGTTATTATTTTACTGGGAATGTTTGATAAATGCTGGTTAGTACGTCTAAAGACACACTCTCAGAGTATATGGGATGAAATCCATTTCCCCGTCAACAGTAGTGGTACATGTAAACCAGTCTATTAAATATTCACATAATTTTCGTTTTATTATAGTTTTACTAAACACATATGCTGAAGTGAATAAAGTGTGGTCAACCTCTGAGTCTGAGAGTTGTGAGTGACAGTGAAGTGCTGGTTATGTTTTTTTAAAAGAAATGGTGAATATCCTGCAAGGAAGAAAAAGAAAAAGAAGTTTAAAAAAAAACCTTGCAAGGAAGTTTTCAATATAACAAATTTATATAAAGCGTGAAATTTGGAATAGGGGAACGTAGAAAGTTATAAACATTTCGGATGATCATACATTTACGATAATATTTTACAGGAAAATGGTTTCTTTATATTCCAGATAATACGTATCTGATTGTGTGCATTCTACAGCGTAGATTAACCTGATTTCGAAATCTAAATATAACAAATTTTTACGGCGAATAATTCAATGACACCAGTTGTGCAGTATGGTTCACGGTAAGTCATAAAACTAAAGAAGTATATTGATGCATTTTGCGATACTCTAATACACAACACAGATATTTAAACGTCAAGCAACTGTTCAAATACCGTAACATAATGCACACGATGACACCACACACAAACAATATGATAAATGCCAAAAGAGACAAGCAATATACATACTACATAACACGTGAGAATAATTAACCTCGGAAAAAAAGCGGATTAGACTGTACGTTTTCTCATTGTGTGTATGCAGACTTAATTACACATTAAGCAATAAATATGCGACGTGTCACATTAAAGCCAATTGCTTGTCTAGGGTTTCAAAATTTTACACAATTTATCATATATTCCAGTTGCAAAAAATGTTTCTGAAATAAATTATATATTTTGAGTTTTTCTGCAAATTTGTTTATAAAATTTGTGTTTTCAAATATAATTCAACGATATATTATCATTAAAGTACATAGGTCTTCATTTAAAGTGCCTTTATTTGAGTTAGATTTTAATAATTTATCTATTTTCTATGCATATCTTAAAAAAAATACTAAAACCAAGTTACATGAAATCCCTTCCAGAGGCAACAGAGCTAATTTGTGCGTACACAAAACTCTAGGGCTGACAGACTGATAAATATAAAATATTTTATTTCCGTTTTCGCATTCTTACGAAGAACCCAAAATTACTTAATAAATTTATTTCTTTGAACAAACTAATGTAATAAAATTCTACACTTATCCAAATAGGGAGACTTTCTAAATACACTTTTGGAAAACAAACCGTGAAATATATGAGTTGAAGTTGCACTAAGGCATCCGACTTCGACCAACCGATGAATTCTTCTGTATCAACATAGAGTAAATTTACAAACCCACGTTATGAAATATTCGCAATAAATACAATTGTTTTAAGAGAAAATAAAGTATGGAGAATTAAAAAAATTACTATATATTTACACAGAAAACATACAAAGAAAACACAGGGAAACAGAAAAATCAGAACGGAACGTATATTAAAATAAGAATACATAAATGTAATAATAAGAATACATAAAAACATTAAGAATAATTTAAATTAAATAATTAATTTAGAAATTAGAAAGAAACATACAAAATATACAACCGTATATATAATGATACAAAACAGAAGCGAAAGAACACGAAAATATGTGATTAACAAACAGCCAAAAGCAGCAAACTTCATACAAACAATAAAAACTTCTAATAATGATAGACAAACTGTTAATATGTAAATCTTATGCGTATTAGACCGAGCATCATCTTGATATTTGAATAAATGCAGACCAACTTGATGTCACTGTTTTATTATATTAATTTACTGCTCAACATACCGCTTGCTCCTGAAGATGGATGTATAAACATCCTAAACATGCTGAGCAGTAAATTAATATAATAAAGCAGTAACATCAAGTTGGTCTACATTTATTCAAATTTTACTAAGTACTTCATTCCACTTCACTATATTTCACCCAACTACACTTCGGTCCACTTCACTAAACTTGTCGACACTTCAGTTCTTCCCAATTAAACTTCACCCAACTACACTTCACTACATTTCACTAAATTCCCTCTTGGCTTAAACCCATTACGTTTCCTACCTCTCCATTTCTCCTCACATTATAACACTTCACGTCACTTCAATTGAATTCACTGCATTTTAGACGAGTTTCGCTACATTTCTATTCGTTTTCTTTCGCCCTTTATATTTGCTGTCCCTAATTTCTTTCTAACAAATATTGGTTCAAAAGGCAAAGTACCTAATAATTATTAAGTTAGTTGCTTCCAGTGTTTAAACCTTACCCTGCTAATGTGTAGAATATGGTGAACTCCTAATAATGCCAGCAAATGACAGATTGGCTTTAATTCGGCTTTTAAAACATTAATGTTCTTAATTATTAAGGAAATCATCCCGATATCCGTTCTTTGCTTCCTTTCCTTAATTTGTCGATCATGATTATTATTCCTGAAATAATAAGACTTTTGAAAACTCTCGCTTGCAACAGTCTATGCCGTTCCCTCGAGTACGCTTAGAATGTGCGCAAAACACCTCTATCTTCCTAAACGTAGCCAAGGTTTTCCGGTCAGAAATATTCGTTTGATAAGTAAATTGAAAACGTTTCGATTGTACTCAGTCTATCGCATTTCCCGTCCTTCTCCGCATGAATCCCAACATGCAGCAACATATTCAAAAGTAGGACGTTTCAATGACCTGTAGGCTAATTTAGTTTATTCTAATGTCCATTTTGAGGACACGCTTTACAAAGTTAATTGCATTCAAGTCTTTTGTAATATGCAATTTATTTTTTCCACCCAGTTTCAAAAGTTTCGTAAGATTATTCCCAATTGTTTCGAACTGCTCGTTTCAGGAAATATTCACTCACCAAGAATGTAACTCACTGGATATTTAAACCGGGTTCTCGAACATATTATTGCCTTAATTTTACCGGCATATATTTTCATCCCATTTTCCTGTAAGTTAAACAGTCGCCAGTGATGTGTCTAATACTCAAGCCGATGTTTGTCCAAGCACAATTTATGTACACTAGAAACAGTAGTGGACCCAAAATACTACCTTGTGTTACACCTGAGTTCACTTTGACTTTCGTGTCCTAATATGACCATTCATTTACGATATTCAAACAATTCACATATCGAATTGCCTGCACTCGAATCAGATCCCGGGTCCCCCAGTTTCGTAAACACCCAATAATGAAATCTGAATCAAAAGCCTGGTAAAAGAATATTTAATCGCATCTATACTGAAACCACTTCCACAGTTTCGTTACGTCCTGACACAATGAAATATTTAACGTTCACAAGAGTATTCCGGTAAATCCAATGTTGTTTCTCATTCATTCTTATCACTGATTTGCCGAAAATAACCTGATATAATATATTTCATTTGTTATAACGTGTTCCAATTGCAGTACACACCGACCTTGTGAAGCCACTGACGATAAGACATCTAGAAAACTTTGGCTTGTTTGTCTCATCATTTTAATAAGATTCAACATAATAAATCACCATAGCATTTCTAGGGTATTACTGTGAGGATGTGTTTGCCTAGAAAATATGCAGCTTCTTCAGGATTGTGCCCTATAAAAGAGCCCACACGACTGAACAAACCACTATGACGAGGAGCTGGCAGAAGACGCCGACTGCATTTCGAGTGTCTGTAAGCCAATGTTATAATACTTTATGATGTGCTGCAGTCAAACTGAAGGCTAGGGTGACTGTTTGTTGAGTTTATAGTCCATATACAGTCAGACAATGACACACTCGGCAGGAATCCTCCGAGCGAGTGATCAGCTCGTCGCAGAATCCTCAATCTACACAACATATAAACACAACAAAGAAAGAAAATTTCATGCGTTTACTGGGACTCAAACTGTAACGCCATGGATGAAACCGATTCAGACCTACGCCTAAAATAAGTCAGTTACCAGGATCGAAGTAGCCACTTAGCATCCTGTCATTGAATCTGTGCAGACACGTTAAGGTAATCGAGTTATTTCGAAATGAAAATAAGTGTTACACAGATATATGTTAGCTTTCAAAGACCGAAATTTTCTAATAATTATTTCTTACACAGTGCGTCAGCCAAATTTTCGTCCACACACATTGAAGTTCATTAGATTCTGTGTCTGTACCCTTGTTTATACAGTAAGGAATAACCATGTGACGTGTTACAATTCAGTCACTAGCCTATATTTCATTAGCAAGTTATAATTCTTTTTCATTACGTACTAATTCAGAAAACTTTACTTGATATAAATTTTGTGATTTGAGTTTTTCTGCAAATTTTTTCATTAAATTTCTTAGCTTAAATACAACTCAGATAGTAATTATCATCAAAGAATTTTAGTCATCAATTAAAGTATCATTTATTTTATTCATATTTTAATAATTGCAGAATTTTCCCGGCATAACTTATCAAACATCTTAAAGAAAGTTTATAAAAACACATCCAATGTAGCCAAATTTTTTTCGCGCGGACACACATTTTGCACGAAGGACAGACAATAAGAATGATGTTAATGGATCGTTTTCTAATATTTAGAAATGTGCCAAAAATATATTCCGTAGATCATGAAATATTCTTTAAAAATCTACACGTTCCAAAATAAGGAGACATAATGAATATATTTTTGGAAACAAGATTTGAAATTTATAAACTGAGGTTACCACAAGGCTACTCACTTCCAAAAACAGAAGTTCTTTTCTGTATCAACATAGCGGGAATCCAAAAATAACATAAGCATGCCGTACATTCTCATAATTTTCATGCTAGATTCTTCTTTAATGTTGCCATTCAATCCATAAATTGTTGCTTACACACTTTGATCAAGTTGATTCTAAGTACACTGTTATTACGATATTTTGCAGCACTTAATTTTGTATGTGTGTGTGTGGTGTTTTAGGTGTTATCTTACGCAACATTAACGATCTGCAAATAAAATGGTTGGAGGGGTGGTATCATACTAAAAAATTAAGCTTTAGGTTTCTGTGACCGTGCATCGTGAGCAAATTGTGGAGTGAGAGAGAAAACCAACAAGATGCAACAGTTAGATGTATATTTTTTAAAATTTCTCCTCATGTTTCGGGCATCATTTTGCCCATCTTCAGGAGAACAAGACGTATGTTACTGCATGTGTTGTGCTGCGCTTTAGCAAGCGGGGAAAGTTAGATATTAGCTTTTATGTCTTCTTTGTGTGCTATTGCGTAGTAAACCTAGATGGGATCTCGTGTGTATATGAGAAAGTGGTGTGCAAATTGGTGTGTCGTGGTGTTGGGCTGGTATATGTATCGTGTGCTTTCCAGGTCTGGTGTATCGGAGCGGGTGCACTGATGCATGAATTGTGCTTGTTTGAGGGGAGCGGTGTGTGGTGCAGGTGTTATTAGGTGCACTAGGGGAAGTATGCCGGTGATGGGCAGGTTGGTATAGGGGTGGAGAATTAATGTGAAGTTGGCTACATACCTGTTTTTGGGGAGCTGCCTTGTAGGGTGCAAGCACTGTAAAGGTTATTGTTCGACTAGCAGGGTCATGTAGGAGGGTGGTAGGTGTTGCTGGCCATCTGGAGCAAAGGGTTGGGTTCGCCGGTGTTTTGTTCGGAAACGAGCCTTCCAGATTTGTGAAATGCTTGTATGAAGAACCGTTCATATGGGGTTAACAAGGAGGTGTTATTGACGGGTTTTAGGAGGGTCATTTTTTTCTCCATGGGGCCGTATTCATGGTTGTTTTAAGGATATGGAGGCCATATGCAGATTGGGGGTTGTTATTTTTTATGTAGCGATCATGTTCTTTGTAACGTTGTCTTAGGTTCCGGCTACATGACCCTGCTAGTAGAACAATAACCTTCACAGTGCTCGCACAAAACAGCGCCCCACAACCGCTACCAACCACATCCAGTAGAACCAGCTACGTAGCCAACCTCACATTAAATCTCCACCCCCTAAACAAACCTGCCCATCACCGGCATATTTCCCCTAATGCTCCTAATAACACCTGCACCACATAACCCTCTCATCAAACAAGCACAACTCATGCATCAGCGCACCCGCTCCGATACACCAGACCTGGAAAGCACACGATACATGTACCAGTCCAACACCACGACACACCAATTTGCACACCACTTTCTCATATACACACAAGATCTCATCTAGGTTTACTACGCAATACCACACAAAGCAGACATAAAAGCTAATATCTAACTATCCCCGCTTGTTACAGCGTAGCACAACACATGCAGTAACATACGTCTTGTTCTCCTGAAGATGGGCATAATGATGCCCGAAACATGTTGAGAAATTGTTAAAAATAAACATCTGACTGTTGCATCTTGTTGGTTTTCCCTCTCACTCCACAATTTGCACACGATGGACGGTCACGGAAACCTAAAGCTTGCTAATGCCCAACAGGCACGAGAAATCTTCCAGTTCAAGACCCTCAGACAATTACTGCACAAAATTACAGCTGCCATTTAGTTCAACAAAACCTGTAGAGAAAAACAAGTGACCCCAACGTACATATCCATCAAAATCAATGGCAAAATCCGGAGGGACAGGAACACAATACGAGCGGCCATACACTTCCGACTCACACAAGAAATTAAATTCCTGCACACTGAAAAAGCGAAACTAAATGAACAACTTTACAAGAAGCACCTAGAATACGCGGCTCTAAGGCCCAACTGCTGGCAAACAATAATGGACATAATTAACGAAAACCTCCAATGGGAAATGAACAACCACACCAGGAAATTGAACGAAAAACTAGAGAGACTCCAAGCACAACACAAAGCTTCCACGCCCAGACCCAAGGAACAACAACCCACATCGTTCCCACGTACCATCAACCTAACCGACATTCACTTCACTGATGAAGAACAAAAGCTATTGGATCTAGGACTCCAATATAGCATGGAAATACCAGCAAAGGCAACTTGGGAAAACCTGGTCATCGAGACGGAACGCGCCTAAGGCTTCTGGACGACAAACTGCAGAACCCTTTTCGCATAAGGGCCACCAAGAAATTGAAGCAACTACACAACACTAAACACCAAAACGCCACACACAAAAGACAATGGCATGTCATGGAACAAACTAACCACAAAATCACCAACAACAAGGCCATGATCTCCAAAGCTGATAAGGGCAAGACTACAGTAATTATATACACCCAAGACTACAATGACAAAGTCCACAAGTTCCTTTCCGACAACAATTTCCCCACCGTCCCCACAAGGACCCCACCAACCACGACCTGAGAACAATTCAGAAAACATTACAACATTGCGATAAAATCATTGACAAGAAATAAATCAAATTCCTAAACCAAAAAAACCCCACCCCACCCACTCTTATCGTCCTGCTAAAACTACACAAACCAAACACCCCCATAAGACCGGTAGTGAACAACAAAAACGCCCCTACGCACAAAACCGCAAGACGGCT
>Ga0123354_10018889_pt1 | contig 10821 bp, 7 predicted proteins | sample TergutLab28metaG_2_FD_97872 | JGI IMG/M metagenome (GOLD analysis project Ga0123354, IMG submission 97872) | Labiotermes labralis P4 segment gut microbial communities from Petit-Saut dam, French Guiana - Lab288 P4 | ecosystem: Host-associated > Arthropoda: Insects > Digestive system > Gut ... | reverse complement strand
CGCACCGGCCGCCTTTACCCCCAGGAAATACTCCTGGTACTCATTTCTGTTAGAGGCTGAGTCGACCCCAGGGCCATACTGCGATCGGAAGGATTTTATGTCAATGAAAAATCCACTGATACCAGCTGGGATCGAGCCAACGACCTACCGATTTGTAGCACAGCTCCTTAACCACTGTGCTACCGCGGTCCCCTTATATATATATATATATATATATATATATATATATATATATACATTATGTTTTCAAGGGCACTATTTGCGTAATGCATTTTCATAAACCACGGAGTTACATTTGTCATTACAATCTTTTTGCCCGAAATTGTTTCAGAAATGAAAATTGCGCAGTGATTATTGTTATTAGAAATAATATTATTAAAAAAGTGTGATGATAATGCCATCTCTCTGCTTTGTTGTGCACAAAAGCCGTTCAATGCCTAGTAGTGGAATGTACTGCCAATAAATAACTTTACACCAAAAGAAAATATCCTCTCTACCGATTTTTCAGGAGGCAGGGTGGCCCCATGAGTCACTTTGGATGTTTTTGTGAAGATAAGAATCCCTGTTTATGTAAGTTCTAATTTTTTTTAAATTACGTTTTACGAATTAAAGAAAGCAAACCCACAGGCCTGGAATGGTCCTTGGGGCTGCAGTGGGCCGGGGTTGAAGCTCCCGGAATTTCTAGACAATCGACACAGGATGCTGGCAAGATTGTTAGCCCTACGCACCGGCCGCCTTTACTCCCCAGGAGATACTCCTATTACTACTGGACGTATTAATACAAGAAGACATTTGCAGCGTGTTGCAAACGTGTAAGGAGCTGCAAGAACTTGTGGTGATGTTCACAAAAAATGCAACAACACTTGAGTGGCATGTCATACAATCGCAGCTGTTACAGATATGGACACTGAAATGATACGTTGCCTCATGCGAAGAATTTGATAGCTAGTTAGAGGACAGGTGGTACAGGTACGAATGTAATATTCAGCACGTTCGCGTAACCATTGGTACCGTACAAAACAATAACTATGACATAGTGTGAGTGTGTGTCTGTAGCCTTAGTTATATTGTATGCTAAGCACATGCGCCTTTTATCATATGTGGTTTCTTCCACTCTAGCAAATTTTTCTAAATATCTCGTAATTGTCACGGGTTTTCGAAACAAAAAAGGTATTGGACATAAAATTTGTTTTTTTATTGTCTCTGTAGCTTTGTGTGTGTCGCTCTGTGAAGTATTCGTGAGATGCTGTCTTACATTTACGGACGGCTTCATGTAACGACTGCAATTGTTTTCAGATTTGAATCAAAATTTAAATGTTCTCGACAGATTTTGCAAATCATTGTCAAACATCAGTCTACATAAAACTCCGTCCACTGAGGGCCGAGTTGTTCCCTGCAGACAGACGGACGGACAGATATGACGAAGTAAGTAGTCGCTTTTGTCAATTTGAAAAGCCAGTAGTCACTTACTTGTCCCATAAATCCCCCTCATCTCAAGGTTTCATTTTCCATGTCTATAAAGATCACCCTGTAATGTAGCTGAATGCAGCAAGATAAGATCGTTGTCTTATTTCTTTGATCACACGAAATGAGCTCACCTCTACATTCGCGTCTTAGAAGTTGTTTCCTTCTACGTTTTCAACTGAACTTTTACGAAAATGCAGCTTAAATTGCAGACCACTGCAGCTGCCTGCACTTAACATTTGTTACCATTTCAGCAGGCACTTAATTGTTACTGTATTCGGTAAAAAGTAAGATAATGGCCGCTCTTCACTAAACCGACACGCTGATCCCGCAGATTATGATAAAAATGTGACTTACACAGATGAGCTTGTAACGCTCTGTTTTATCGTGTGTGTGCAAGGTAGGAACAGGAGTGATGTTTAGTGCGCAATTTCGAATAGTTGGGCGATTTAATAAGATTTACATTTTATTGAATAATAAGGCTTACTGACACTTTCCGTAATGATACACATCCTGGATGAGCTTCGGTAGGTAGGTAGGTACGTTGGTTTGTTGGTTGGTCGATTGATCGGTCGGTTTGTTAGTTGGTTGTTTGGTTGGTTGATTGGTTGGTTGATTGTTTGTTTTTGTTTGGTTTGTTTTGGTTTGATTTGTTGGTTGGGTGGCTGGCGGGTTGGTTGGTTGGTTGGTGGGTTGGTTGTTTGGCTGATTGTTTGGTTGGTTATTTAGTTGGTTAGTTGCTTGGTTGGTTGGTTGGTTGGTTGATTGGTTTGTTGGTTGGTTGGTTGGTTGGTGTGGTTGGTCGGTTGGCTGTTTGGTTGATTGGTTGTTTGTTACTTTAGTTGGTTGGTTCTTTGGTTTGGTTTGGTTTGGTATGTTGGTTGGTTGGTTGGTTAGTTGGCTGGTCGGTCGGTTGGTCGTTTGGTTAGTTGGTTTGTTTGTTTGTTTGGTTTTTTGTTTCGTTGTTTGTTTGGTTGGTTGGTTGGTTTTTGGTTTGGTTTGTTGGTTGTTGGTTGTTTGGTTTGGTTGATTGGTTAGTTGTTTGATTTGGTTTGGTTTGGTTGATTTGTTGTTTAGTTTGGTTGGTTGATGGTTTGGTTTGGTTTAGTTGGTTGGTTAGTTTGGTTTGGTTGATTGGTTAGTTGTTTGGTTTGGTTCGGTTAAGTTGGTTGTTTGGTTTGGTTTGGTTTGGTTGATTGGTTGTTTAGTTTGGTTGGTTGATGGTTTGGTTTGGTTTGGTTGGTTGGTTAGTTTGATTCGGTTGGTTGTTGGTTGTTTGGTTTGGTTTGGTTGATTGGTTAGTTGTATGGCTTGGTTCGGTTTGGTTGGTTGTTTGGTTTCGTTTGGTTGGTTGGTTTGTTTTAGTTTGGTTGTTTGGTTGGTTGGTTGGTTGGTTGGTAGTTAGAGTAATTATCTTTCAGTAGATAGATCTTAACTGCAGGACGTAAGACCCGCCTTCCGACATATTATATTAGGCTTTATGACCAACTATTTCTGTGGCCTATGATAAAGTTTTTAGCGGTTTCTTAAGCTGCTATTCGCCGTTTGTTCCCAGTTTCTGCCGATGGTAGAGCTGCCACGTTCATCTGTGCCTTGCCTTGTACTGCAGGACTTCACCGCACTTCCTACAAAACGTGTCTGCTACAACATCGGCCGGTGTTGCGCCATTGCAGTTCCCAGCGATGGCTTGTCCCTGCTCGTCGTGGAGTTCTGTTAGACGCAGAAAGGCGTGCAGATTTCTGACTTGCATCTTAAAATTTGTACCTGACAAGTGCAGAAATCAGAAGCACGGTCCAGTTCTGATGCCGAACATGAGAATTTTTCTCAGAGTCTGAAAATTGTGTTTCAGACAACGTTAGCTGTGTTGTCACAGCGCAGAGCACTGCACATTAGTACTTTGTATTGGTGAGTCACTTGCACAATTTTAGACGCAGTGAGTGCGGCCTGTGTGTCACACTCTGTACATCAACTACAGCAGAATCTAGCATTTGATCACAATTTGTATTCTTCAATCGCTCGGATAATTCTCCGATTACCGGTTTGCCAACTTTATACCATTGTTTGCATTTCATCTTCTCTCGTCAAATTTTCTATTTTCATCGTTTTCCGGGATGATAATTTGTAAATTTCTTAATTCCTCTGATGTTTTAACCAATAGCCAAAGAAAGCAAATCTGATTTCCTTGGCTAAACAATATGTTAAAAAAAATTGAACATAATTCTTACTGGTTCCAGTTCCTTAAATCTTCCGTGGGAATGGACGCCCACCACAATGTCAGTCGAAGTTCCATGCGTGCCTCGGGTCGGAGGTTAAAAACCACAAATTTTTCAAAGCAAAATGAAAATCCCAATAAACTTCCTAAATCAGATTTTGTAACAGGTTGCGCAATTCTCAGGACTGGAGCGACAAGATCAGAAGATCCTTCTTCAAGTAGGGTGCTGGCTTACGAACAAATGAAAAAGGAGGGTTTTCCTTCCTCATACTGAGTGGTGGTTCAACTCGGACAAGAAATCAGTAAGTTTTCTGTTAGAGGCTTTCTCAATATACAATTATATACAGGTTAGGCACATTGCGAATACGGTCCTGGACTTATCGTACTCTTCCATATCCCGTGAGCGACGCTTAGAACTAATTTGATGTTATTTCTTTCTAATTATTTTCCCTACTGCATTATGATGTGTGCTGGTTTACCGCATTTTGATAGAATTAAACCTGGCGGATAACACGCCACACCGCATGTAACTGTACAGCTCTGTTCATAGAATTTATACCGTTAATTAAACAATTACTTGAATTATTCAGATTTCATTGAATAAACCGAGTATATATATTTGTTATGTGATATTTGGTTGTTTGTACACATCTACAGTCTCTATATTCTGGTATTTGAAATGAAAGACAAAGCATGAGCTAGAACGTAATATTTATATATCTCATGAAGTCTGAAGAAGCATTCTTTGTGTTGTCTTCACATTTCCTTTTGACACGTATTTAAATACTGATTTACTAATTGTGTGCATTTGGCTCGGATAGTTCAGTCGGTATAGCGACTCGCTACAGGCTAGACGGTCCGGGAATCAAATCTTGTTGGGGCGAGATTTTTTGCACTTGTCCAGACCGGCTCTGGGCCAACCCAGCCTCCTATACATTAGGTCCCGGGTTTTCTCGGGGTTAAATCGGCCGGGGCGTGGCGTTGATCACCTACCCATCTAGGGCCAAAGTTAAAGAAAGAGTATAACTGTACCTCTATTCCCCTCTGGGTCTTCGCAGCCTGTTCAAGGGAGAAATGTACCTTTAACTTTACCTTTTATTTGGCGTGCAGTATAACATCGCCTGACAGTATGTATCTGGTATATATAAAATAGATCATTCACACAACGAACAAATACGCCATTTCATATCGCTGTTCCACGCACCGGTTGCGGTCCACTCGCTGAAACGCAAGATATGTTCCTCGGATCGCTCCCATGAACTAAAAGTAATTTCTAAATACACTTCTTGGTTCGCGTCAATTTTACTGTCATTATCAAATGTCAGCGCGTAGTGGTACAGAAATTTAGTGATAATTCTGAGGAACGCACTGCCTTTCTAAATGTTTCGGCCAACTTAGGTCAAATTCTGTCAGACTACACGGCGTCACATCCCGAAAAAAATTTATATCATCACCACTGCTGTAACCTCGCATGTCAAATTATGACGCCTAATTCCCTTCAAATGTATCAGGAATGCATGGTGAAGACAGAATGCACTTCACGGAAAGACCAGCACTAATTTTGGGTAGGGAGCGACTGGAAGGTGCAAGGAAATAGCTGTTTGTTTTGACTGGAATGTTACTGAGTTGTACAGATGAAGGGCGCCTTGAGTTTGCTTAATACAGCACGTTTCTGATTGGCGTCACGTTCTGTAGTTGTGAACGTAACAAAACCTTCAGTTTCTGAAATAATTAAGAAGAAGAAGAAGAACATGTAATTGGATACCTGCTGTAGCGGCTAGGCTACAGGCACTATCAAATGAAGACGTATGTGAAAGTTGAGGTACACTTCCACACTTTCTTAACCTCGGCATCAGATGCAGGCGAGTAGTCAGCTTCACGCCTAGGCCGCTTTACCTCAGCGGGAAAATTCCACAGTGCCCATTAGGTGGGGGGTTTGGGTTTGTGGAACATGGAGCCAGTTTTGATCATCTGGATCAGATAAACGGACCCTGATTGTTCATCCCCTACCTTACTGAAGGTGCTTGTCTGTACACAGGTGTAATACGAATTGCTGGTTTGTGACTGTTATAAATACATTGGGTAGTTGTGTACAGAATGTGTGTGCGTGTGTGTTTTGTTTTGCATTGCTACTGACAACTGACTGGGTAGCTGTGTACAGAATGTGTGCACGTGTGTGTTTTGTTTTGCATTGCTACTGGCAACTGACTTTATTTTTGGGAATTGAAGCTCATTTTTATGTTCAGTATTCTGAATTAAACAAAGTTATCCGCAATTTGTACTTTTGTATGAAGAACTTCGTAGACTCTGTAGTCTACCGTGGTTGTTAGACTGTACTTACCTACCCGCCCATGTTGTGACGTCAACACATAGACTGATGAACTGGCACCGACTGTCACAGTTCTGAAAATGAAAGAAGAGACTTTCTTACGAAGGACATAGAGATGAAGCTGAGATAGTTCTTGTGAATGCAACGAAATGCCTGATCTCATGCGGATGTACAGCATCGAGTGAATACTTATTTATTTATCTATTTGTGGTTTCTTTGACAAATTCTTCGGCATCTCCGTCTCTTGAGCTCCGAACATACGGACAATTGGTGAATTATGAAATTCGAGGACTTCCAAGGTAGTCAGTTGTGTCCTAGTTTCCTGCAGCATCCTGGATATTGTCAGGAGGGACACAGTGGGAATACAGAAAGCTGCAAGTAGCATAGCCGGTCTTCAGGTCACAGCGAAAAGAAACATAAATGCGTTGTGCTGTGTGAGAGAAATATTATCAAGGGCTTACGGACTACAGCATAGGACGACATTGCCTCTGATTGGATAACAGAATGACTAACCAGCCGGCGGCAGGCAGTAAACTTACTGTTCAGAAGCTCAATTTTCCTCATTTACTTAAGAAATTCCCCGCCCTTTGTGAGACCCACAGAATTACTGCATTTTTTAGAGCAAACTTAAACTGATCCCCTTGCTGAATCAAATAAACCCAGTCCCGAATCTCTCATATCTTTTGACGTAAGATCAATTCTGATATTAACATCTCATCTTCTACTTGTTCCACCAAGTTTTCTCTTCCCTTTTGCTTTTTTGGCTGCAATTTTCTTTTTCACTCCTGCTCCATGTTTCGCACACCTCTTCTTCTTTCAGTTCATTACCTGTACAACATTATTACCTGTACAATATCACCTGTACAACATTCGATGAAGACCACAAATTACAAGCCTTTGCACTGTAGCAGTTTCTCGTTCCTACAATTGCTTCTTCTTTCTTAGGCCGGAGAATGAATAGAGGATAGGGTAAGCTTTATTAAATAGTGTTAATAGCTTCTTTGTACTATTTAACTTTCTGTAGAGCTGATATCCGGAACTGATACAAGAAATATGCAAGCTGTCTCAGACTCATAATTACAGTCCTTCCGTCACGTGACATTTATAAAGAAGAGTGTATGACTCCTCTATACAATATGTGTGAACATTTTGAAAGTCCTGTGTTGTCCTCTTATTGACTTTGTGTCCTGTCGCCTGTACTGTAAACTGTTAACGTAATTCCAGACGTCACGTGGCCTTGTGGGTGCGTTCAGTACGCGCGGTATTTACTTTCAAACAGGATCAGTTTGTTTATCTTCCCTCAAAAACAGCTGCATTAAGGCTGAGTTACATCCTCTGATCCCAGGTCTTTCCTCGCGATGATCAATAGCCACATCTAGTCGAGCAAAGCGAGCTAAATGTTCGCGACTTGGTTCTTTCAAAGCACGGGCAGTAATTATAAGATCAAGACTGCTGCAGTGTGACTTGCTGACTAAAGATAAAGAATACCACTACTGAGGAACAGGCATGACAAACTTTGTGGACGTGTAGAATGCAAGTCACCCTGTGAGTTTGCAGTGATATCAGTGGCTTGATGGAGGAATTTTGGGGTTTCCACATGATCTCGAAGAATGGAAAATTTTCTTGATGCATCAAAACGAAGTTTGAAAGATGTTGTGTTTTACAGTGGGCAGGTTAAACTATCGACGCCTGTTGCCTTCTGAGTGGCTAAGAAAACGTCCTACGACACTATGTCACTTACTGAATACAGTCGGTGATAAGGATCATTGTTGGTAGATAAATGGGGATCTTACGGTGATTGGACTGCAGACCGGATCTACAATCTACTGCTGCTTTCAGCGCGTGAAAGATTTGAGCATCTGAAAAATATTGTATTGTGAAGGACAGGCCAGCCAAAGGAAGCTTTGTCACTGGAAAACTTAATGTCAAAAAGGTTCAATGATGAATCCTGAAAAACGTGTTTGTGCCTCAACAAAACATAAAGTTGGGACCTTCGAAAAAGTAAATTGAGGGTTTCCTGCACTTGCTCGGCGAGTTTCCAGAGACCAGTGACACCGTGTCTAGAAACGGACCGTGCACACGTTGTACTGGCTAAGAGTTTCGATGGGAAATTTAACTAAACTCTACTAGGTTTATGGAAATCCCTCAAGTTATGTTTCACGCCTTGCTGGGCAATAAAAGGGAGGGAAATTACTCAGAAAGCGCACAAGATCTGCTACAGAACTGCCATAAGATATGATTGTTTAGTGTCACCTGCAATCCACTTTTTATATTAACTCTTAAGTTCCTTTACTGAGACGCTAGGTGCCACTAGTGACACAGTAAGTGACCGGGCTATCAGGGCTTACAATAAATGGAGCAACAGCGTTAAGTAAGATGACATCGGCTATGTGAGGAGATTACTGATATTTTGACCGCAAGGAAGATGAAATTTCCCATACAATGATACAGTTACATTACGGTACTTATTAAGTAATGTCGTTTACTCAAGAGAATACAGTTAACCTACACAGGGTGGGTAGAGTCCCTTAACACTTTGCGAAAGCATACAGATTCTGTAAAAAAATGCGAGTTTCTGACACGCCGTAACTTTCTTTCCACTGACCACTATTTTAAGGTGTTTCGTTGCACAAACAAATTCCAAGGTCAACTGCAAACTCCACAGTCACTATCTGTGGTTTCTTTTCTTTCTGAAATTTAATTAGTGCGAAGTATGAACAAAAATTATTTAAATTATTTTAATTAATTTATAAGTACCACGTTATTCAGAATAATTGTCTCTTGTATAGTGTAAGTTTTATTTCCGTTTTCAAGCAATAAATACGTGCTTAATGCTCTCAAATCATTTCCTTCTTCAACGTCAGATCTACTGTAATCTGCTTCCATGAATTAACGGCAGATACATTGCACACAAAATCAGTACATGCTACGATATTTTGCTTGCAATTCTTATGGTCAACACACTTGATTTAGAGAAAAACAGATAATTTCATTCGTCTTGTCGGAATAGTTCGTTAACAGAAGGGAAGGACATCGGCTTCTTATTCCGTAGAATGGTCTGTGGATTCCAGAGTGATGTGCTTGCATTATTCATATTTCTCAGTTTGTCCATGTGACTTTAGGCCTAGTATAGTTAAGTACTTCCTAGTTTTTGGTGTTAATGGTGCAGGACAGCTACGCCACTAAATACAGATTCACAGAAAAATGGAAAAGAGTTCATTTTCTTACACATTCGTGCACTTGACCCATTAGAACGGAGTATTATATATATATATATATATATATATGTACTATTTACTTTACGATCAGTAACTCCGCATTTTTCCCACAGATCATATTTACGATTTAGGTACAACTTTCTTCCTAAAGAGTAGTTTCTTTCCTAAAAATTAATAACTGACCGAATGTTGTAGCACAGATAATACGTGCGTTCTGAAATCTGCGAAATTAATGTTGAAAGGGCATTTTGTCGCATGAACTCGATTTTCCCTTGACACTGCTTACTACGGAACAGTAGCGATGTACAGATATGTACATATCTATACATATCTCATTTGTACCAAATTTTGCCTTAAACCTCTCCTCCCTTGAAACTCATTTTCCTTCTCGACTGCTACCTAAAACACACACACACACACACACACACCACACACACACACACAAACACCACACACACACACACACATTTCATATATATATATTTTCGCAAGTATTTATGTGCTTGTTACTGTGTGTGGGTGTGAAACTTGGTCTCTCACATTGCAAGAAGAAAGTCGGCGTTGGGGTTTTGAGAATGTGGTGCGGGGGGAGTTCTTTGGACTAAAGGGAGAGGCAGTAAAGCGAAGTTGGAGAAAATTGTATATAATAAATGAGAAGAATCACAGGGAGTGTGATAAAGGCGGAGAAGTTGGCTTACTGGAGAGTATACAGATAAATCCAGGCTTTTGGTGACAAAAGCTGAAAGAAAGATGCCACTCAGTAGACCTGGGCGTAGATGGGTTGATAAAAAATTAAAATTCATTTTCAACTAAGAGGGACGGTGTGAGATAAATGCGTTTCGCTGAGTGTGGTAATCATTTATAGGCTCTTGTGAACATCGTGTTTGGTTAAATCTGTTAGATATTTGGTTGTTTCTTTGGCTGGTTAGTTAGTTGGCTAACACGTGATACCTTGAAAGTGGTAAATATAATTCAAAGAAGAGCCATCAAATACTTATGTTTAATTGAGTACAAAATTTAGGCAAGTGTATCGTCTGAAATTTCTCGCAATTGCACATCTCCCTCCCAAGAGGACTTATCAAGTCTCAGAGGACAGACTGTGCGCCTGCTCTCTGGCGACAAAATAACGAAAACCTTTAATCAAATCGAGTACCGTAATGTTTGTGGTCTTCTAGAGTAACGTGTCATTATGTTGCTACACGAAAGATGATTGAAGATGGGTTTAAAGACAACTTAATCCATCACGACTGTCTATCAATTGCCATATCGTCTTAGGCCAGGGCTGCTTGAGCACGCCCTTAGCAAATATTGTGTTTTGGAATCCGACCACCTGTTCCGCCGTGCAAACAAAGTAGCTTTGCGCCCACAGAATAGGAAAACACTTTGGAAACACGATACTTAGGTGGTGAGAATTATACGTAAGTAGGTGGACATTATGTGACACTAAAGACATCTTCAGTGTATTTCAGTTAGGCTTATTTGGTCCGGGATTTTTTTTTTGGGGGGGGGGGTTGGGGGGTATTTGTTTTTAAAAAAAAAATTAATCACGTTGTGGTGTCCCGCCGAGTCACACCACATTATAATTTGTTTTACAGTGT
>Ga0123354_10018888_pt1 | contig 10821 bp, 5 predicted proteins | sample TergutLab28metaG_2_FD_97872 | JGI IMG/M metagenome (GOLD analysis project Ga0123354, IMG submission 97872) | Labiotermes labralis P4 segment gut microbial communities from Petit-Saut dam, French Guiana - Lab288 P4 | ecosystem: Host-associated > Arthropoda: Insects > Digestive system > Gut ... | reverse complement strand
CACTGACTGTCCAGCTTCGTACTCTGCTGCTCAGACACAGTTCGAGCTACGCAGCAGACTGCTGCCGCAGAACAAAGCAACTATTGTTACATGTGTTGCTCCACACACTGCTCGCGCGATACATTTAACGAGTCCAGTTATAAACAAAAAAGAAATGGAAGGAAATTATATTCCTCCCATGCCTGGTCTTAAGAGAGGCGAGAACTAAGCATGAGTAAATTTAGCTTATTACTAACATACAGTACATGTAAGAATGCTAAAAAGAAAACCACAACAAAATATCAATGTGTGTCAACTACACAACATGAGTGTATTTCACGGGAACCTGATTTCAAAGGATTTTGGCCACCAAGATCACCAGACCTCAGCACACCCGGTATCTCTTTCGTGCAAAATATTAAAGACTTTTGCATTCGGATTACCCTTATTTGTGGGAAGAGTTATAGGCCAACCCTAAGCCTACGGTAGACAACGTATCAAATGACACATTAAAAAGTGTTCAATAATGTATTCGTCGTACTTTTATGTGCAGAACATATCTAATGTCCAAAACATCGAAGGGTTTTTATAATTTAGTAAAAAAAAAGGTAGTCTCCGTGGTATCTTTATCGTTGCACCGTGCATTTTGTAGATTCATTTAATTAACACACCAACTAATGCACACATATATTATTTAAAATTCTACAACTTTTACAGTAAAACGCGTTTTTAATATAAAAGTTTTAGAATTTTAACTAATATGTATGTGCATTAGTTGGTGTCTTAATTAAATGTAGTCTCCATGGGTTGCCTTTCTTTTGGAACACCATGTATCAGACAGGTGATATATTAAGTCTTAGTAACTTCATCAACTCCTTACGGAATCCCCAGGGTCCAGGGCTCCAAATTATGTGATTACGGGCGTGTAATATTGTTAACTGAACTGTGAGAAATTGAGAGTAGTGATTTGTGGGGTTTGAGGGAAAAAAAGGTAATATTACTTTCCTTTACATAGGCAATTTTTAATTACACAAAGTAGAATCGGGGTACGGAGCGGCGCGGTTTCGTTGAGGCACTGCGTTACAAGCCGGAAGGTGGCGGGTTCGATCCACTATGGAATAATGGTGCTGGGGTTGACTCAGTCTCTGGCAGAAATGAGTACTTGGGATATCTTCTGCGGGTTAAAGGCGGCCGGTGCTTAGGGCTGACAACCTTACTACCTATATGTGCCGATTGTCTAGAAATTCTGGTAGCCCCAACCTCCTGAAACCTTCAGAGCTTCTACAGGCCTGTAATGGGCTTCCTTTACCTTCCAAAGTATAATCATACCCAAACCTGTTATAGGTCTACTGTTAACTTTTGGTTGTGTTTTGTCCCGATTATACTTCCATAACTAGTTTCCAGAAAAGCCAACATTTATATCAACGTAGCATGAACTATTTGGGATATATCTCAATAGTCAGAGTAAACGGGTAGGCTAGACCACTATACCGTCCATATCAAAATGCTCCTGAAATATTCACAGTTTAGAAGAAGAAAAAAGTGCTAACAGATATTTCAAGGAAATGTGTCTTATTAATGAAGCTTACCTTCATGTTGAAGACAATACAGAAAAGAGGCTGAGGGACTGTGTGTACTATAAATTTTGGTTTCACACTAATGTGTAACGTTTATATTATCATTGTAGGTAGAAATCTACTGCAGAAGGAAACTCGTGATGCGTGAATGTATTCCTTGTGCTAGATGTTAAGTTCAGACTGTCGCGACCTCGTGTAATTGATCTTGCACTTTCACCAAAAGAACTTACGGAAATGGAGTCAGGAAAGAGGCAGAATATCTCTGCAAGTGCTCCTTGTGTGTGGGCAAATTATACGTCGTTCAAATTTCAAAGCCCACCATTTCCATTTTCGGTAAAAAAAAAAAAAAAAAAATTCAATTTCCTTGGCACAAACAAATAATCAAATTTCTTTTGCTCTGTCAGGTATCTTCTCGTTTGCAGTTTCGTAACGTAAATGAAGCATGAAGCTGACGTTTGCCAACACAGCGTTATGAGTATGCTGCTCAGAGGAAGAGAGGCCTATGTCTCAATGTAGTACTTTTAACCCCTTAAACGGCAAGTTAAATCCCTTATGCCATCTGCTGGCATTATTAGGAGCTCACCATATTTTTCACGTTAGCGGGGTTAATGATTAACACGATTTCGTACAAAATTAACAAAAAGCTACAAATTCTGAACATGAAAGCGTAAGGTATTTAAAATCTTGAACGGAAAAAGGGAGGCTCGCCAACTTAAGTAGCCCATATCTTCACTAAATTTCCCACATCAGAACTACTTCTTTGGTCCATTTCACTTCTAATTAACCTAATGTATCTAAGAATGAGGTTATGTGTCAATAAAGAATACAAATCGTGCTTTTTTTAATGGAAGCATCACGATGTGCTTGTAACGTAATTTAATATTAAATAGTGACGTCAGCACAATCACTTTATTACTCAAGGTAATTATAAGGCTACATGTTTCGACTATAGACTAGTCATCCTCAGGCCTATTTTGTCAATTGTGTCACAAGATGCTATGCACACTTTGGGATCCCATCGTGTTTACATCCATGGAATACATCAAATTAAATCGTTTGTCACTAACGGCGTTTTTTTACATGTTTCGACTATAGATTAGTCATCCTCAGGCCTTATAATTACCTTGAGTAATAAAGTTATTGTGCTGACGTACACTATTTAATATTATATAAATCATGCTGTTTCAATTTGACACAGGTCATCTCGTTGTGCAGTAACAAATTTGTATAATGCATTATGTACCGTCAGTACACAACAATATATCAGTACAGTGATATAAATTATTTAGTCAGATCACATTACGGCTACATGTTTCGACTGTAAACGGTCATCTTCAGGCCAAGAGAGAACATTTCCTTGTACTATTGTTTTAGCATCCATATAGAGGCCCACAACAATATAGTAACTTGATGATTATTAATTTACCTGATTACCGTCTATTTTAATATTTAATTATAAATAGGAATTTAATCATACCTTATTTTAACTTTTACTGTAAACGAAATGGGATCCCATTGAGTGCTCACTGCATTTTATCTTAAAATTGTTCTCTACTGGCCTGAAGATGACCGTTTACGGTCGAAACTCGTTGCCGTAATGTGACCTGACTGTACACATATCTTATCACTGTACTGATGTATTGTTGTTTACTGACGGCATATAATACATTATACAAATAAGCTGTTTGATATTAGAATATACTCCAGAAACTAATGGTGCATAATGTAATGTGTAATTATAAAAACGTTACAATATATTCTTACTTTCGCTTTTCACTGTTGTTCTCATATATCGTCACACTTTGAAAACTAAATACTAAAATAAAATTTTATTCAATATACAAAAATAGCAGTACCTGGTTCATAATAAATAAAAGTACTTCCGTTTGATATTTCGATGAGCATTACAATGGATATCAGCACAACGAATCCATCACTGGTTAAGTATTTTCAGAATAATCAATTAAGTAGCCAACTTTTTTTTATTGTTACACCGAGCATGTTTTCGAGTTACTCAATTATTACACCAACCACTGCACATATACAAAATTTATAAAATTTACACATTAAAACCTTAAAAATGCTCCGACATGTTTCGGTCCTAAGACCATCATCAGGGAGCTATATATTCCTTGCTAAAATCACACTAGAAATAGTCACATATTAATTTCGTTGTACAAGTTGGGTGTTCTGGCAGCATGCCGTGTTGTGTAAGGTTATGTTGCGAAGAGTGCCCTGCTACGGGTGTGCATTCCTTATAGAATGCACATCCTTAGCAGGACACTCTTCGCACAATGTCACAATGTACCTCCAACTGAGGCAGGTTACAGGCCTGGTCCATTTCAGCAGCCCTAATGACTGTCTCGAGAGTGAAATGAAACTGTGCATTGAATTGTTTTTGTGTGGAATTCTTGGATATCATCAGAAGTTAAGAAGCCTTTAGGAGGACAGAACCGTGTTGGTGTATGAAGTTGTAATGTAGACGTTGCAGAAAAACTGGGCTAAATTAAGGTAATGTCCTGAAACACGAACTAACTTTACCCGTTCGCAATTAATATAATTACAAGATTGAAATGGACTAAGACCCTGTTTCGTAATGTGACACACATTTTCAATGACGTTGCTTGCAGTTTACTAAGCTGGCTTAAAATCCCTGGTATGGGGCTTTTCACATTACCACGTTGCGAATATACTCGTATGTGTAGAAGCGAGCAAGACTAAACAAATTCAGAGATTGTACCAGGATTAAGAAGCGTCATGTAATAAAAAAAAATTATATGCCAACATATGCACAAATAAGTGGTGTAAATTTGTACTAAATCACTCCGACATGTTTCAGTGACAATAAACCATCTTCAGGGAGTTTACATTTGTGTTAGCTAAAGTTATGAATTGTTACAATGATAAAATACAATATAGTATTTTTTTTACGCCACACACACACACACACACACACACACACACACACATACACACACACCTAACCAGGAATTATATATACAACCACATTTACCAATATTTTATCATAACAACACATTACTATATTGTATTTTATTAGTTCAATGATTCATAACTTTAGCTAACACAACTGTAAACTGTCTGAAGACGGTGTATTGGACAGCGAAACATGTCGGAGTGATTTAATGTAAATTTACAGTACTCATATGTGCATATGTTGGTATAAAATAAATATTTATTATTCAATATGCACGGTGTGAACATAAAGTTTATGTAGTATATTTTGCTCAGTGTCACTATAACAAAATGAATATGACCGAGTTACCTTACGCAAAACGGTATTATATCGAAATCTAGCAACATTGCTTTCCTGATTCGTGACACGAATGAAAAACACCAAAATTATTTGGCGTAAATGAAGATTTTCTGTGGTTGAGGACATTATTTATATAATAATTGGCACTGGAAGATGCTGTGGAATGGGAATGAGTATGGAATAACGCTAAGGTAACGAGAGGCAAACACTCTCTCTCTCTCTCTCTCTCGAGATTATGATAACTCAAAAACATATGGAAAATGTCTTTTCTTTGTCTCTTTGTAAATAACGCCTAAAATGAACTTAAATCAGGAAGTCATTTTTTTCTTTCTGTACATCGTCTAGTCTTAATTTTTTTCTTTTTTGTTCCTTTATACTCAACTTCCTCTTCCGTCTCGTATTATCCTCCTCCTTACGTTCTTCTTCAATGTACTTTGCCTCCTGTGTATCCACCCACGCATTCAGTTTTTTTGTGTTCTCTTTTATTGTCCTTTTTCCCTTCGTTCCCCCCTCTCATTAATCTCGTCCTTTCGCTTTCTCTTCCCCTTACTGTTCTCCTGCAAAATACCGACGCCCATAAACTATATCTTGCAGTATTTGATAGGGACATACGATCCTCTAGTACAAGAGTTTCAGAGCTGTTTAAAAACAATCCCCGCAGAGCATCACATTAACACAGTCACGTGCAGAACTCATGGGAAAAGAGGCGCAGAGGGTGTGCGACGTCGTAAATAACTCATTAATCTCCAAGCCTTTGTAATGGTGTACAGTTTCTGGCTGTCTGTGTGCATGTAGTTAGTCCTACATGCAGACATTTGTAATGGTGTACAGTTTCTGGCTGTCTGTGTGCATGTAGTTAGTCCTACATGCAGACATTTGTAATGGTGTACAGTTTCTGGCTGTCTGTCTGCATGTAGTTAGTCCTACATGCAGACATTTCGACACGTACTTACAGGCGTAACATAATTGTTTTAAATATATATCATGTCCTTTATTGATTTATTTTGCTCGTCAAATACGGTTGCATTGCCCTCTAAAGCAGCCTTTTTTTTCATGTCATAAACTGTACCCTAATTCTGGATAAATATTTCAACACTGAGGTGCCGTCATTAGGTATTGCAGTAAAAGAAAAGTGAAAACGTGAAACTGAATCAAGAATAGGAATAATGAGTTTAAGTATTTAGAGTTATGGACCTATCAACGCAATAAATTTTGCAGCATTTATATACATAACATGTGCCCACCATCATCATCAACATTTGGCACTACAACCCTTTGTGGGTTTTCACCTTCTCCGCCAAGTCTCTCCAATTTCTTCTATCCTTAGCTGTTTCCTTCCAATTTTTCATTTTCAGCTTTTTTTTTTAAATCTTCCATAACTTCCTCTTGCCATCGTTGCCTTGGTCTTCCTACTGGCCTACCTCCCATAGGTTTCCAATCTAAAAGCTTCCCAGTTGTTCTTGCTTGGTCCAATTTTTGAATATGCCCCAGCCATTTGATTCTTTGTGACTTGATGGATCTCACTACATCTGCCCCTTCTATTAGTTTATCAATCTCCATGTTGTTTCGTATTCTCCATGTATTGTCAATATTGACAGGACCAAATGTCTTCCTTAGTATTTACGTTTCAAAAATGCGTAGGTTGTTTTCATCCTTTGCTGTTAAAGTCCAAGTCTCTGATGAGTACATAACGACTGGTCTTATCACCTATGCCCACCAGAAAATATAACGTTGTCTTTCACTGGAAAGTTACATGTGTGTTCGTTACGCTAAGTACCAAATTTTATGTAATTAGTTCATGATTTTGTCCTGAGTTTGGCAGTCTTTAGGCGGGTTGGAAAAACTGCAAAAAGCGACTATTAGCTTCGTCATGTCTCTCCGTCTGTTCATCTGTCCATCTGTCCGCAGTGAACAAGTCGGTTTCCACTGGACAGATTTTCATTACATTTGATATTTCTCGAGAATCTGTGGAGAAAATTCGAACTTCATTAAAGTCTGACTTTAATAACGGGTAATTTACATGAAGACTAATACAAATTTTTGTCACATTTCGCTCAGTTCTCTTAGAATAAGAAATGTTTCAGGCAAAAGTCGTAGAGAAAATCAAAACTCACATTTTGTGTTCAGTAACTTTATTCAGAAAAACGTGCCGTTTATGACATAATCCGGAAAAATGCGGTAGAGCCAGGCAGGTCACAGGTGAAAATATCATACGGCGCATGTGCTTTGCATGCTGATTAATAAAGGCTGCAGACACACACTCAGAATAGGTAATATTCATTGCTTTTCCACTGCAACAATGGTCAAAACAACACGCCTCAAAGTTACGTTATATGTATATTGCCTGTCTTGCATACTTTAACGACGGTGTGGCAGGGGATTCCGCTTATTTGAGATATGGATATTCCTTCTAAACGTCGGGTACCGACCGTCAAGGGATGGAGCGTCTTATTAGAGAAACGAAGAGCTTTTTTTTTTAGTTTCTTTATTTTTTCTTTCATAACTTGTTTTGATTTTAACAGGTGGTGTTTGTTCCGATTCTGTACGTTTACCTAGCGGTTTTAAAGAATTTCGTTGACATGATATGGCTTTTAACCAGAATGAGATACAGCTCCTCTTGTGGTGGACAGGAAAAAGAACATAGACTATTTTGTATGCCCTTTGATTTTCAGCTTGCTTCGCGCATCCAAAATTAATACTCCCAAATTTACAATTTTCTTTGTATTAATTTAACTTAAAATATTATCAGATATTAAATTCCCGCGCTGCAGGCCTACGTTCGCAAATTTCCATTAACAGTACACATTAAAGACACAAACAGTTCCGTACAGGAATGTAGAAGTATGATGTTTCTGGTTTTTTTCATTTCTTTACTAGTATAATTCTAAAGAACATGGACATTTTATTTGAAAGTATGTAACTACTTCCATGTCATGTTTCTGTATTGAATTTGGGGTACTGACCTTGAAGAAAAGCTAACTTACTGCCAGCCTAGTATTTCAGAATTTTTCCACGGACAGTGAAACAGCAATATACTTTAACTTCTTTGTTCTTGCAACAGATGTCACGCCACGCACTTCTGGGATTCTTTTTCCTCCTGGTCGTATTGGTCGCGTGCTGCTCTGCTTACAACGATGACCGGCCTATCTACAAGTGGAGCCCTCTGTGGTTCAGCAGATATTTCCGGAACGCACAAATGTACAAAAGAGTATGTATACACACTCTACTGACCCAGTAATAATAATAATAATAATAATAATAATAAAATCGTGTCAGTGAGGTGCCGAACAGCGTAGTTACTACAGTGTCTCGGTGACTGGACGACGGAGGGATCGTGGTTCGATTCCCGGTAAACGAAAGAGATTTGTACATCGCCAGAACGTCCAAACTGGCTGTGGGGCTCACGTAGCTCCGTATTCAATGATTACTACGGCGTCTGCCCTTTGAGGATAAAGCTGCCAGAGCGTGAAGATGACAACTCACCACCATCTAGTGCTGAGTTTCGAGGTTAAGAATGAGTGGAGCTATACCATGACTCCACCATACGCCTTCCTGCGTACACTGGGCTAACTCCACTTTACATAAGATCAAAACTGAATAAAAATTTTATTTTTGTTTAACAAACGTGCCACGAATTGTGGTAGTAATACATAGGGGTTTTCCCTGTGTTATTATTATTATTATTGCTGTAATTAGCATTAGCTGTAGATATGCATGAGAGCTCATCACAAATATCAAATACATGTATTACTGTTGTACTTTCATGGCTGGTACAACTTTGATTTCCAACCCCCACCTCAAAATGTCCATAGTGACACAAAAATAAACACTTTTTCTGGAGAAATTTCATGAAATGAAAGAAATATTTGTTATATACACAAAGAAATTTATGTTAGCAGTGCTGTTATTTTGCAAATCATATATCTCTTTATAGTTACCATGTCTTTAAATTCTGGTCTCAGCAAAGCAACTGCTGCAATCTTATTAAATGCAAAACCTGCCTCTATGATAAAGCTCCCGTGGCAACAGCCATGCTGAAGGTGGAGATTAACGTTTGACATTGAACACAACATACAGTAACATCTGATTCAGTAAATCTGCAGTTGACCTGCAATATTAATGTTTAGTTTAGTTTATTAGTCCAAAATATCATACATATGATTGTGGACTTGTCAATTTCTAGCAATATACAAGAAGTGAGATAAGTCCAATAGCAACAAACATAGTATTCTACAAATGATTTCAGAACCACTTATATATAGAGTAATAAAGCTTAAATTAGATACATAGCTAATGAAGTCACATAGTTACAAAGCTACAAATTCTTCCACTAAGTAAAAGAATGTAGAAGAAGAAGTGATTTCAATTCCTTCTTAAAGGTCTTATAACTATCTATTTCTTTTATATAACCAAGAAGTTTGTTATATAATTTAGTCCCCATATTTATTACACTTCTCTTATATAAATCAGTATTGTACGGTTGGATGTGGATATCCATCTTCCTTCGCGCATTATGCGCATGGATATTTGAATTTAGATCTACAACCTGGTGGTGTTTTATTATATATAACATATAAATTCCATTATATATAGTGAAACCAAGGTGAGAATATTCAATTCTTTAAACAGCTGTCTGCAAGATGTTCTTGCGCTTACTCCTACCATTGATCTTGTCACTCGTTTTTTAATTCTAAGTATTCTAATAGTTAATTCACCCCCTGTTCACCCCCAAAATGTATGCATGTACGTGTGTATGTATATTAATGTAAGTATAAATCATCCACCCACGTCTTTCTTCACACACAACAGCAAGAAATATGTAGAATGACAGGATACAGTGTAATATGATGAAAGGAAACAGTGTAATATGATGAAAGGATACAGTGTAATATGATGAAAGGATACAGTGTAATATGATGAAAGGATACAGTGTAATATGATGAAAGGAAACAGTGTAATATGATGAAAGGATACAGTGTAATATGATGAAACTGTGAGAACTAATGTTCTTTTCTAAAATAGGGTCCACCTGTACAAGAGGCACAAGAAGGCTGTGTTCCAGAAAACCAGCGATGTGGCTACTGGGGTGTGGAAATACCTTGTTGTAACTCTGGTTACTGCGTCCTGGATCACTGTGTATCTGACGAGTAAGAAATTGTATTTGGATATTTTTCGGTCATTAAGTTACCCACTAGGAGACACTTCCTGGGGTGTTAAGGCGGTCAGTGGGTATTACTGACAACCTTACCACTTCCATGTGCCATCCGTCTAGAAATTCTGGAAACCTCAACCTCCTGAAGCCCCAAGGGCCTGTCCAGGCCTGTAATAGGATAGCTTGACTAGTAGGAACCATTTCTAACAATCAGCATACCAGAAGTTCCAACATAATTACAAGCTAACATGTCAATTTTGAACTAATTTTGTGTAAATTAAAAAAATTACAACAAAAAAAAAACCACTGTATCATTCTGAGATGTTTCAGTCATAACTGGTATTGTTGCATGACTGATTTTGGTTTCTGAGAATGGCACAACCTTGTTTCCAGCAACTTTTGTTCTTTTACATCACTATTTCTTTGCCTTTGTTTACCTACTTTTTGTCACTAGCATTGCAAGGAAAACGACACTACCCCCAATCTTCATGTTTGCACCGTGCATCAATGATAATTAAACACTTTATTATCCAAGTAATGCACAATATACAATATGTAGATACAATGAAAATTATAAAATATTTAAAAGTGATCCAACATGTTTTGGATCACAGAGGATCCATCATCAGGGAGTCTTGTACAGTTCACTGCCTTCATGTACACTGAACTGCACACACACACACAACGGGTCACAATATGCTGCCATAACACCGACTTTGTCCATGTCAATGGACACGATAGAATCATTCTTGTAATTTTTAGCCAAGCACTGTACAAGGCTCCCTGATGATGGATCCTCTGTGATCCGAAACATGTTGGAGCACTTTTAAATATTTTAT
>Ga0123354_10018886_pt1 | contig 10822 bp, 5 predicted proteins | sample TergutLab28metaG_2_FD_97872 | JGI IMG/M metagenome (GOLD analysis project Ga0123354, IMG submission 97872) | Labiotermes labralis P4 segment gut microbial communities from Petit-Saut dam, French Guiana - Lab288 P4 | ecosystem: Host-associated > Arthropoda: Insects > Digestive system > Gut ... | reverse complement strand
TCAAAGTTTGGTGATTTAAAACGAAATGTTTGTGTGTTCCAAAACGTTAATTATTTCAAATGTAACCTCGACTTCAACAAATTTAACAGGCTGCAATTATTCTCATGACTGTTTCACACACAGGAATTACGATTACAGTACCTTACTCTGGGGTGTGGTGAGCTTGGTAAACTTTATACATAAAGTCAGCGTCAGGCAGCAATCGTGGAAGGAAACAGGAAGAGATCCAAAGACTTTGGGAAATCTGATCTAAGAGTTTGGGATGAGTGGCTGGGGATTGGATGTTTTCTGAATGATAACAGTCTAAATCACAGTGTTAGTTCTATGTACCAACTGCTTTTAACACGAAGAAACACTGCATTTTACGTACACAGTGCATTTAAGCGTTTCGTATAATTCTCACATTAAAAGAGCTTGTTTCCCTAAGCGGTAGATCATTGTAATGAAGATGCAACGTGCTTATTGTAAGCCAGAAAGTGAAACTGCTAATGTTACTTCAATGCAAGGAATAGCGCAGTCGGAACAGCGACTCGCTAGGGGCTGGATAGTCCGGAGTTGTATCGGCGTTGGGGAAGAGATTTTCCGTATCGGTTCAGACCGTCCCCGAGGCCCACCCGACCTCGTGTACAATGGGTACCAGGTCTCTTTTCCGGGGGTAAAGCGGCCAGGACGTGGCGCTAACCACCTACCCCCAATAGCGCCTAGTTTGAAGAATGGGTAGAGGAACAGTCTAGTGCTCTTGTGTCTTCATAGCACGTTGTAGGGACAGCATTATCTGTATTTAAATGCAAGACCTACTTGATGCCTGAAATGGTTAACACAGCACAGAACAGTTCAGGAATAAGTAATATCGAGGCATAATAACCTAAATGGCGGATTATCATACAAAATGTATAGTCTACCTGTAAATATAGAAACCTTACATACTATATTTACTATATTACGTTGTTGTCATGAAAGGGCTCACTTGTTATTGACAAATAAGTCGTTATTTTGTCACACAGTGAGGACCGTTTGTACGGTAAACTTTGAAGATCAGCAGCTCGAATCCCGAACGACATCATGTTAGTTTTCCAGAGACGGGGGTGGGCAAAAAGTAATAGGCTTCATATTTAGTCCGCCTGATGGCGATATTTATGTAGGCCTATTATTAATACAATTTAATTTCTCATAGAAAGTACACAATGAGAGTTGTTACAGCAAAAGTAATATATATATATATATATATATATATATAAACACATTTCTGCGTTTCATAGTCCTACGAACATTAATTTTATCTATGACTGGACATATGAAATTCGAGAAAGCAAATTTCGATCTCTCATCTTCAGTTGGAACACTCTCGTCCCGCTCTCTAGGATATATCTTATATTGTTATCTACGGACTGGAAACAGAACTCGTTTTTTCGAACCCCACTCACAACATACCTGTACGGCATTTTTGTGTTTTTGCTGTTCTCTGCAGGTAGCAGCAGCCTTATGACCAGTCGATCCCCGTCAAACAAGTCCTAATAAATGCCTGGAAATAAGATTCTTAAACCGGAGAGCGGAAAGCATAGGTCACAGTGGCAACACAGTCAGACGGGAAAATAATCAGATTATCTAAATAGAATCGTGCACGAAACTGACGGCGAAATAAGTTCCTGGATGTCACCTAACCACGAATTTTCTTGTACTGTTTTCGTAAAACACTGCGCTATACAAGTCCGTCGTCAAGTTTACGGAAAAGTGCCCCACATTTCGCAGCCATTTTGAAAAGTCAAATTCCAAAATGACAGTATCATGAAAAAGTACACTTGAATAAATATATTCCTAGGTGGCAGTACTTCTTTCTTCATGATAGTACTTGCGGAAATGTTCGGATTTTAACCCTTTTATGAGGCACCAACCAACAGGGTGGGCGAAATTAGGAATACTGTGATCCTAATTCCTTCTGCATACCGGCTTCCAGGAGTATCGCCTGATCCCTGCACAAATTGATCAGAAACCTTTGTGAGGTACAAGTATAAAGAAACCACGCAACACAACGACCAAAAACAATCAGGGCTTATAGATATTAAATAGAGTGTGAACATTCTCCAGTGTAAGACCTTTGGCTGTTGCAACACATATCGGCTGCGGCTTGCGCACACGTAGCTGCGACTGTCAGCGCATAAATGTATAAAGCTATTCCCATTTAGCTATTCTGTCCCTGTTAGAAAATGGGTGGAAAACGTCTTTCTTAATTCACGATCGAATTTCACCCTCTTGACATCCTTAACAGTATGGCCAATTTTTTTGTCTTCATAAAAAAGACTTTAAGAAACTTGCGCAGTTTCAAAGGCCTCAGGCAAGGCAGTTTTCCTATCAAAATTTTCAGTATTTCGTTCTTTACTGTTAATTTATTTTCAGGGTTGATTTTGCTACTTAAAATAATTTAGAGTTTCGGAAAATTCCATCTCCTTTTCCCCAGCAGTCATTATTTCCCTTCCCGTGCTTTCTTTTTCTCGAATAGATTCTTTGGATCCACCTCGTACCATAATTATTGAAGCTAGATGTGGCACACAGGATAAATCGAATTTCGCACAAACACTTTCTAGGCGAAATTGGCAGACATAATTGTGATGTAATACAGTGGAATATACAAGTTAACAATGGCAAGAAGAGCTGAATGCTTAAAATGTACACAGCCACCTTATATTTGTAGTACACCAGTAGCAAATACCTGCTAGTGCTACATACATTTCATATTCCAAATTCTCATAAACAGAACACTGCGAAGTAGGCCTATATGAAGCCAAATAAGAAACGTTTTTCACCAGAACAAAACTGTCTTCCACGCTTGCTGTCACTAGACTGATAAGCGAATAAATTCAACATTCTATAGAAGAAGCTGAATTACTTGTCAGTAGAGAGATCAGCGTTTCCTTCATTCATTCATTCCTTAGTCTGTTTTACGACAGGTCAATTACCTCTTCCAGAGCGAGTCCTCCAGAGAGCGCACTCTAGTTCTTCCTCTTTCAATTTCCAGTTTCCACTCTTTCCCTAAGGGTAACCCATTATCTGCTTACATTTCCTTCCTCGTCTTCCCATCACTACTATCCTTCCCTCTATCAGTGTTAATTGGCAATAACTCCTCAATGTGCGACAATCAGTTTATACGCAAGTTTAGGAACATTTCCCTAAATTCTGTCATGCAGAATCGTCTGCAATGACGATGATTCTGGTAATGATGATTACGATAATCCGCAGCCTTGGCACGGTGAGCTCTTGCACGGATAAGACATGTGCCAGACTCGGCACTACAATTAGGGTTCTGGTGTTGAAGCATTTGAGTAATACATGTACAAACCGAGCAATAAATTCTATCTAAATTTTTCAGCCAGCCCAAATATGCACAATTTGTCGAACCACCATTCAGGTCCGCAAATAAGGCTAAAGCTGAAACCAATGGTAGTGCATTGTATGAGTCGCAACAATGCATATGCTGTAATACAGTGACCTTCCTTAGAGCCATGTTGATCCTCTCTGATTCGCATTCAAGTCTATAATTAAGAAGTTGGTAGATTTAATAAATTGGTCGTAAGTGTCCTGTGTAGTTAAGAATGAAAGAATAAAACCTTGCGGACTTATATCTTCATTACTACGGTCATCACCAGCATTTTTTCTGGTACTCTAATGACAAAATTTAAAAAATCATCAGAACCTTTTTTACATTTTGTAAATTACGTACCGATATACACAACAAGGCATACCGATATTTTGTACCGGTCGAAGAGCCTAATTAGGAACATTATTATTATTGAAAGAGTCGGTACAGTAAATAGGCTACGGCTGGACGTGCAAGGATTCGTGGTTCGGTTTCGGTCATGGCAAGACATTTAAATTACCTATTTTCCGAAACGTCCAGACCAGTTCTGCGGTCTACCCCACCTCCTATTCAATGCGAACAGGAGATGTGAGAAGCTGACCAGTCGTCACTATATAATGCCAAGGTTAAAAATGAGTGGAGTTACACACCCACTTTCCCTTACGCTTATATATCGTGCACAGGTACAAGTTCCACTTTATTATTATAAAATCAAGTTTAATATTCCCACAGGAAAGCCAAGAAACGTTTACAGCGTAAAATATTATATCCTGATTTCATATACTGTATAGTCCTACCCACAGTCCACTGCGTTGTAACATCGTGTTTCATGCTAGGTACTGTACATCCTATCGTCTAGGATGAACATACTACATTGCGTCCGTCTTCATGGTGAAGACGGGAAAACAGCAGTTCGCCTCCGAAACCTGGTACCCACCTACAGAACACACGATGTGGTACGTAAATATGCCGCCATACGAATCGTACACATAACGAAATGTAACATAGTTTTCCAACTGTGTGGCTAATAAACTAAAAAACAAAAAAAAACATGTTTCTGCGATGAATTACTTTGTCTCGGTGGCCCCCTACAGATTATTCTCGCTACGTCAACGTGCGTTGTTTTCAGCTGCGAACTTTGAACACGAAGCTCGGATGTCTACCAGGAAGTCATCACATTGCAACAAATAAAGGCAGATCTACCTTCGCGTGCCGTTGAATTTCTCTGTGGCACTGTTTACCTGCCTGCTGGGATGGAATGACAAGAGACACCAGTTGTATATCTATCTGTATTCGTATAATCTCCATACGTGTACGAGTCGCAAGAGAGAATCATTTAGAGCTGTTTTTACATATTCTCTGTTATCGTTTTCGTTCTAAAGGCTCTATTCACTACTAATGGCAAATGAAAAAGTAGTACTTTATATAAAATATGTTCTTTCGTAATAAAAATGAATCCGCTTATTCAGAGAACGAGAGATTGCGAAGCTCGACAAAAAATGCAAGGAAAAAAGTGAATATTGAAAATGTAATAACATAAAAATTAAAAAACCTTATTTCTAACTTACATTTTATGTACAATATTAAAACCAGGTTTGCGCCAAACACAACCTATAATTGTGTACATTCCCCCCACACAATACACCTAATCTCTCTATAGTACCTTATTTATGGTGACCTTCACGACTCTCTCAGCAAATTGCAGCGTCGCATGATAGGTCTGGGAAACAATAAATTGGAAACGGTGGCCGAATTTAAGTTGCTAGCACAGAATTGACCTATGGGGACTGAGGGCACAAGGAATAGCATCGGCACGGACAGCTGGTCTTCACGCCTATGTCTAAGTCCGGGACCTGCCGAAGTTCGGAGTGCTGTCATTTGACTACGGCGTTCGGTCTACAAATTCTGCATCCATCATTATCATGATTAATCTTCAGCAGCCTATTCATCATTATCACGACCACCGCAATCAATTTTGCTGATGGCAGTGAATGTAGTGATCCAGAACAAGGATGGGTTCGAGATTCAAATTCATCCACGTCGAAGATATTTCTACAATTATATCCTCTCTAATAACAAGCATTTACAAATCATGATTCGCAGTACGCAGTATGCCAAAGTTATGCTGCATTTTTAGCTGCATAACAATTGCAACCGGCAGCATGATTATAATTACTTGCCTTGTTTGCGTTTAGTTTTTAATTAATTTATTTGAATATTCTGAATTATTACAAGTGTCATAGCATTTACATAATAAAAAGTTAATTTGATGCTGACATCCGGTAGGAAAGTTTCTGGTTCATCATCAGCTCCGCCAGGCTCTCTACTCTCTGCAGTTCATTTTAATTCTGTAAAAAGCAGTAACTATATGCATTACCTGCTAAAATATTACGAACCTCAGCAGTTTGCCACACTGTATTTACACGTTCTGTATGGTTCTCACAATACAGAGAGAACACTTCCCTAAACAAGTTTAAACCAGGTGGTCTTTGTAACTGAGACATAGAGTATTCTCTGTGATGTAGGGACTGAACTTTTATACATAATTCCCATAAATATCAGAAGTGTTAAAACAGCCCTAAATAACAGATATATTGAAGAACCCAGTTCTCAGCCCACGGAAATCCCTGCATTTGTATTTAAAGACCAGTCCGTTACGAAATCAATTTTTCTTTATTGTGTGAACTGGACACAATGCAGAGATATACTGTGAGGGCAGAATGCAGAGATTCTGTGTGTTACAACAGCTGGTACATGGTTGACAGTGTGTCTTAAAGTGCTGTAGTCCAACATACAAGTCATCTGTGGTTAAAAATAAAAGTTTTCTTAATCTGGTACAAAGACGAACCAGATCTTAAAATGAAATCTGGTTTATAGACTGCCAATTACGATACAGCCACCTTGATTTAGCTGATTACAAGTGATGTCACCGGTAAAAATTACTCGTCCAACTTCCCCCTCGTTTCGACCCGTCTTGCCCTCCATCGACTCTTGCAACATTATTTCGTCAAACATCAATTTCTGTAAATTGTTTTTCTATCCCACTTCATCGCTTATCCTCTTTCTCTCATCCCCTCCCTCCAGTAGCATACATACAGACGTACGTGCATGCATGCATACATACATACATTCGCACATACATACATACACACACACACACACACATACATACATACATGCATACATACATACATACATACATACATACATACATACACATACATACATACATACTATCATGCTGCTGTAATATATACAAGGCCTCTGACTGCGGTGCAAAAACTCAATTGAAGCAAAAACAAAACTTTACAGATGGATGAAGCGTTAACAAATGACTAGCGCTTAGAGCTGGCGCTTGAGTTCTCTCTCTCTCTTTCTCTCTCGCTTTTCGTGGGATGGGTGTTTCCATGGCAACGAACTCCCTTCTCCCATCATTTTCTCTTTGATATATCATGTAACATAACCCCACAAACGATGAGGAGGCAGCAACCCACCAAACTGAACGTACGAACAAATCGATCAATCGCCATCCATCCAAAGCAAAGCGCACTCAGTAAGCGAGTTTAATTCGCTAGTAAACCGCCAGAGGGGAGCAGTGAATCATGTGTCCCGGCCAGAAAACACGAGCCAATGGGATTAATAATTAAAACAGCCGATGGCATGTCCCTACACGTACCGTACAGAGAACACAGAAGGCTATGGGTGTACTGGAGCTACTGTTTATCGATAATAACCAGTGGCTGTCGCAAATTGCTACTATAGAGGCAATGTGGAAACTCAACTGGATATTGCAGAGTGATTTTTTGAATAAGGGAGAGGGGGAAAAATTCATTATAAAATCAGTCAATGTCCTTTGAACACCCGTTAAATCGTGCGTGATCGAGATTAAGGTCTGTACAAAAGGAATAAAAGATAGCGCTGTCTACGTTGAGTTATTGTATTTATATATTTTTTAAACCCTTGAAGCACTCATTTGGATTTTCTAGTTCCAGAACTGTACATGGAACTTCCGCTGGCCACAATATTTTACGGCAATGAATACACGAACCTATCAACGATACAATCAGAATTCAAAGCAGCGCCTAATGACTAAAATATACGGAACGCCGACATGATGAAGACAAAAGAAGGCAATGAACAAATAATGCAAATAGAGGTAGACTTCGCAACAGGTATAATATTTATTATTCATTAAACGTTTTAAAATTCACTGCCACCTTCATTGTCAAAAAAATCTGCACTTATTCCACGTGCTTTATTTACGTGTTTCGTATGACTTTCAAAATAAACAGCGATTACTTCCATACACAGTTAGTTTTTGTAATAGACAAGCAGCGGGTTCACTGTAAAGTCGAAACTTAATTTTCATATTCTATTATATTTACGTGGTTTTTAAAACTTCGGAGATTTAATATAGTTTATTTGAATGAAACAGGTTCCTAACTAATAATTCTCCAAATCGGGATTTGGATTTGGTAAACATCCCGCATGTGTTAAAACTATCTCGGTGTTCTTTAGTTTATAAAATAGACGAGGGTACGGACTCGTATATAGTTCACTTAGTTACCAATGTATTTGGAAGAGTCAAATTTGGCACATTAATACCGCGGCCTAATCCAAGGTACCCAGCATATTGTCGGAGATACAGAGAAAAACCTAGTTAAAACCCAAGTAACTGGATTCCGGATTCGATTCTTGAAACCTGAGTAATGAGAGTGCCCTGGAAGATCAACTCACTTGGCGGTTTACGGTTTCGCCACAACAGTTCCTAGACGGGGCACGAGAAAAAAACTTACGTCAAACCTAGTGGCCAATGACGCCAACACTAATGTTCTGAAGAATGCTAAACCCGAAAGGCCTAATTACACATTGGGAATAAAGTAATTACACAATATAAACCAACAAAATTCACTTTTTCTAAATTAATATTTTAGTTTTTAATTACCTACCTAACTACCTACAAGAATGCTTATACAGATGCATATAAAACACACAATACCACACCTGTATATAAAAACGTGTTCCTGAAGATGAACCTTCGGTTTCGAAGCAGGTAGAATGTATCATTAATTTTTAAAAGCTGCAATTTGTTGGTTTATAGTGTATAATTATATTACAATGCAAAGTCCAATGTACAAAGTGAGGCAATGTTCTGGCACGTTCGTTTAATTTGTTTAACTACGTTGAAATCATCAAACATAAGGAAAAAGTGCATTTGACATTCAATTTGCGCTTCTCATTTCTCCTACACTTCTCACCAGAAAAATCGTTGCTCCTGTAACTGTTTGAGGGAAGCACGTTTGAAATGAATGCAGAAACGCATGTACCGTATGTCTTCTTGTAGTGTGTTCGTTATTTCTGCCCGCTTTCACCAAAACTGGAAAAGCTCGACTAGTTCTACTAAACACTTCCAATATCAGATTTCACCAAATTTTGTATCGCTGTCCTGACATTATGACAAGTGGCTGGGCAATTGGAGATAACATCAGAACGGCGAAGCTAACATCACATTTAAACAACTTTTAGTGCTATAAATGTCAAAAATGGACCCTTAATGGAAGATATGGGTCTTAACGTGTAACAAGTTCATACATGGAGCATACTCAATCAAAAACTATTTCTGGTCCGGTAATGTGACTAACTTTGCAAAACAAGATTCTGTATGCACTGACACGACGGGATATCGCAGGTGTAGTGTCTAGGCCATGAAATGGACAACCAAAAAATCGTGGTTCGATTCCTCGAAAATCTCCAGACCAGCGCTGGGGCCCACACAGCGTCCTATCCGATACGTAGTGGGCGCATTCGCTGGAGTTAAAGCGGCCTGAGCGACAGGCTGACCACTCACCTGCACCTAGTACCAAGGTTAAGAATGAGTGGCTCTATACCAGCAGTCTCATGTGCCTTCAAGGCAACTTAGCCTTTTCTTAAAAACCGAATGCTACTGCGAAGCTACAAATAACAGGTTCGCAGTAGCTCTTGAGACTCAACTTTACTCAGGAACGCATAAAAATCAGTGTCGGATCAACTAACAGATTCTTTCTGTGAATCCTCAAGTGCTGGACAACTATCACGCTTGAAACTGAAGACCTAGACTATCGGTCTGGAACGTCCCTCGATCTTTTCTCTTCATGCTTCATGCTTCGACGTATAATTTGTGTGGAGAAATAACAACAGAGCAAACGAAACACGGGAAGCATACCTCTCAGTTTCAAATCCGTCCCTTAAAAAAGTAAACACTGCTCCGCGTCCTGGAGTTTAAAGAGGAAACAATGGGCACTTCCCGATTCTGACCCTGCGGCTAAGAAAGGGTCCTACGATTTAGAGCCCAGTCTCCCTCCGTCGAAGCGCAATATTAAAACCACAAGAGAATGGCAGGGGGCAGTGACTACTTTAAACACAAAACGTGGTTTTCTTACGTTCCTCCTAATACATCCCAGAATGTTGCTTCAGATAAGGTGCTGAGACATCTCAACAAACAACAAGAGAGTCGGGATTTGGGCCAGACGCATCACAAGACATACAACAAATTTCCGAATAGTGGAGTAAAGATTATTCTTTTCCCTACTTGACTTCAAAGACCAGACCGACAATCAGTCTGATGTTAAAACATTTCTTTATTTTATAGAACCTGAATGCTCATGAGTACACTGAAAAAAAGAGACTTGATCACCGAAACATATAATGAATCCAGTTCAAAACCTCACACCTAATTTCTTCAAGAAGCATTTTAACAGCAACCTGAAATCTATGCCGAGGTCTTTCAAGTGTCACCTTCCTTCAAGTTTTCCAACCAAAGTTATATTACTCACCCCAAGTGCCTGCTATCTGACCTGCACATCTCATTATCCTCCTTGATTTTATCGTCCTAGGGACATACGGCCAGGAACACCAACAACCTCTCTTCGTAGTTTATTACAGCCTCTTTCTTACACGCTTCTGTAATTTGAAGAACGTTTAAACTGGGACCGACAACCAGTAAGCCTACTTATTAACAACAGGAGTTTCGTTGCGTCACAGGCAGAGAACATGACTAAACAAGACAGTGATATAGTCCTAATGCAGGCCTGCTCAACCTATTGTACGGCGGGGGTAACTTAGCAAAATTTGGTTTGCATGGGGGCATCATGTAATTGTGTGGCGCCGGTATAGCGTAGTCGGTATAGCCACTCACTGAGGGCTGAACATTCCGGGGTTCGTTGCTCGGTCGGGACAAGGGATTTTCTTTTCGCCTAAATCCGCCGTTTTCCCCCCGGCAAGAGCCGGGGGGAAAACGGTGGAAACCCACCCCATCTAGCGCTGTGGTTAGGACAGAGTAGAGCTACATCTCGCCGTCATAGCACGTTATAAACTAAACTCCGTGGCCTTAGTCCGCACGCGAACTATACCGACAGAGCGGCCGCCGCCGGTCGGCGAAGTTAGTGCCAACTTTAGCGGATAGAGGGGTGTCACGTGGTCAGCGCAACGGGT
>Ga0123354_10018884_pt1 | contig 10822 bp, 8 predicted proteins | sample TergutLab28metaG_2_FD_97872 | JGI IMG/M metagenome (GOLD analysis project Ga0123354, IMG submission 97872) | Labiotermes labralis P4 segment gut microbial communities from Petit-Saut dam, French Guiana - Lab288 P4 | ecosystem: Host-associated > Arthropoda: Insects > Digestive system > Gut ... | reverse complement strand
GATAGACCCTCAAATTATCGTGCGCCCCGCGGCCGGACAGGTGGATGATTTGGTCGCCGAAATTCACGCGGCGGCTGACAAGGGCGCGCGTGTGCTGGTGACGACGCTTACCAAGCGTATGGCCGAAAGCTTGGCGGATTACTTAAAACAGCTGGATATCCGCGTACGTTATCTCCATTCGGACATTCAAACCATGGAGCGGGCGGAACTGATCCGCGACCTGCGGTTGGGTGAGTATGATGTGTTGGTGGGTATCAACCTTTTAAGGGAAGGGCTGGATATTCCGGAGGTCGCGCTGGTGGCGATATTGGACGCGGACAAAGAAGGTTTTCTGCGCAGCGGCACATCCCTTGTGCAAACAATAGGGCGGGCCGCGCGGAACATCGACGGCCGCGTCATCATGTACGCGGATATGATGACGGACAGCATGATGCGGGCTATCGGTGAAACAAACCGGCGGCGCGCGTTGCAGCAGGCGTATAATGAACAACACGGCATTACGCCGCAAAGCGTCAAAAGCGCCGTACGCGCGTTGATAGAAATTTCCCGCAAGGTGGGGGAGGTTCCGGCGGACACGCTGCCGCCGGATGAAAGAGAGGGATTACTGCAAAAGATGGAGGATCAAATGTTAACCGCCGCGCAAGCGCTCGATTTTGAGCAGGCCGCCAAACTGCGCGATAAAATTTATCAGCTTCGCGGGGATACGCCCGGAAAAGCAAAAGAACAGCCGAAAGGCGCCAAACGCCGTAACCGCGCGCGCCGTTAGCCGGATAAACACAATGAAAGTGGTTCTTGTATCCATCAACGCCAAGCCTGTCCACTTTTCCCTCGCGCCCTGGTGCTTGAAAGCCCATGCCGAAACCGCCGGGTTCAGCGGTGAAATACGGATTATAGAAAAGAAGATTAACGACCCCGCAGATCAGATACTGGCCGCCATCGCGGAGCACTTGCCGGATTTGGTGGGCTTTAGTGTGTATATCTGGAATGTGGCTTGCGTGCGCGAGGTGGGCGCGGCGTTCAGAAAACTCAAGCCGGATGCACGCATTATATTGGGCGGCCCGGAAGTCTCCTTTCAGGAGGATCTGACAGCGTATCCCTTTGCCGACGCAATCATTCAAGGGCCCGGTGAATCGGCCTTCAGTGAACTGCTTTTAGCCGGAGGGAAACCGCGGGCATCCATCCTATCCTCTTCGAATGTCCCTTTCACGGATTTACCGTCGCCCTTGACCGATGCTTTTTTTCAAACGCTGTCACGCCAAGGTTCCGCCGGTAAAATCGTCTATTATGAAAGCGCGCGCGGCTGCCCGTTTCGTTGCAGTTACTGCTTATCTTCCCTGTCCGAGTCGGTTCAGGTGCTGCCGCTTGAAAGGGTGCTTGAGGAAACCGGACGGCTCGCGGTTAGCGGTACGCGCCTGGTAAAGTTTACAGACCGTACGTTTAACGCGGACCCTAAGCGCGCGGCGCGGATTCTTCAGTACATTTTAGGCCTTGATACCTCGTGCGTTTTCCATTTTGAAGTGGTACCGGAACTGTTGAACGATGAGCTCATGCTTATCCTGGAGGCAATGCCGCCGGGCCGTGTTCAGTTGGAAGCGGGCATCCAATCGCTTCATCCGCGTACGCTGGAAGCCATAGGGCGCGTATCGGATCCGGAAAGGGCGCTTCATATTATGGAACGCGTTGCCCGCAGGAACAATGTCCATGTTCATTTAGATCTCATCGCGGGCCTTCCGTATGAAACGGCGGAATCCTTTCAAACCGCTGTCGATGAATGCCTTCGGGCACAACCTCACACACTGCAGCTGGGGTTTTTAAAATTGTTAAAGGGTTCGGCTGTCCGTAGAGACCGTGCGCGTTTCGGGCTGTTAGCATTCGATGACGCGCCATACGAAGTTTTTCAAACGGATACGCTGCCTTATGCCGATATACGCAGGTTAAAAGCGGCGGAGGAGGTCATAGACAGGTTTTATAACACAGGGCTCTTTACCCGTTCTCTGCGCTTGAGCTTTGATAAACTCTTCCCAGACGCTTTTGCCTTTCTGGAATCCTTTCATAGTTATCTGCGGGAAGCGGGCAAGCCCAGATATGCTTTAAAAGAAGCGTACAGCCTGCTGTACCGGTTTTTAATACTGCACGGCGGCGGGGATGAAGCGGCGCATTGCGTCAAGTTGGATGTATTAGGGCATGGAGAACGGGCGCTTCTGCCACCAGGAATCGACGCGCTGCGGGATAGCTCCGCGGAGATGGCGTGGATGCGCAGTAAGGCGCGTGTCCGTGTGGAACGTTATACCTATGACGGCCTCACGCGTATCTATGATCTTTCAAGGCGGCATCCCGTTACGGGGGAGTATATGATTGTGGATGAAAGGCCGTCTTAACGCCCTTCGGTATACTGCCGTGCACGGTCAAAGTGGTCAGCCGGAACATGGCAGTAACCGTCCGGATGCTTCAAGAGGTATTGTTGATGGTATTCCTCCGCTTCGCAGAAAAAAAGACGCGGCTGACATTCCACGGCGACACGGCCCGTTGTCTCCGCTTGCAGGCGGCAGAGCGCGTCCTGAACCGTGGGGCGGTCCGCCTCATCCGCGTAATATATTCCCGTGCGGTACTGGTCGCCTGTATCCTCGCCCTGCCTGTTGACGCTGACCGGGTCGATCATTTCAAAGAAAAGGTTTAAAAGCGACGTCAGCGGCAGTACCGTTTCGTCAAACAGAACGCGTACTGTCTCAGCGTGCCCCGTGTTTCCGGCGCAGACCTCCTCATAAACGGGGTTCTGTGTGTGGCCGTTGGCGTAACCTACCGTCGTGCTTAATACGCCGCTTAACAGCGAAAGGTATTTTTCCGCTCCCCAGAAACATCCGCCCGCCAAATAAACTGTTTTCATCCGCCTTGTTTCCCTTCTTTGATACGGCCTGAATCGTTGCCGTGTGAATGTGTTACCCGTTCCCGCGTTTTTTATGAGCGCGTTTGTTAAATAGCAATACCGCCAAAACTATAAGAGCCGCAGCCGCGATGAAAGGGGAGGAGGCGGCGAAAAAAACCGCCGCTTCACCCAAGAACGAGCGTATCCCGTTTAACGAGGCCTGTAACCCCTGCCGGGCGCGTTCGTTTAACGGCAGAGGCGAGGCGCCCTCCGTTTGCGTTGTCATATCTTCCATCAAACGGATATGCACAGTGGTATGGGATATGCCGCTTTCAACAGCCAGTAAATCCGCTTTGCTAAGGCCGATGGTGTCTTGCGTGTCGGTAATGGCGGCTTCTAACGCAAGAATGTCCTGAATACGCGTAGCGGAAGTCATCAACGCCCCTAAACGGTCCATCTTCTCTTCCTGCGAGCGGAGACGTTCGGTACTATCCCGGTAATAGGGGGTCTTGTCTGTCGCATCCCATGTTTCTTCCGCGATATGGCCCGTCTCTCGTACAGCGGCCGTAAACGTCTCCAGCCACTCTATCGGTACACGCAGTGTCATCTCTGCATACCGGTTGCCCGGCTCTTGTTCTGATATATGTGTATAGTCCACGTAACCGCCGTACGCGCATGTTAACGCGCCCATATGCTCAAGGACATCGTCAAAATCATCTGTTGCAAGAACCATCTCGCCTGTGATAGCCCATATCGTTTCGTACCTATTATCCTGCGGCTCCGCAAATTCCGGCGCGGGCGCGGCGGGTAATTCCGCCATATCCGAAAGAATCATCTCAAAATCCGCTTCACACGCGGCGTCATACATATCTTCTTGTTCAAACAGGGTTTCGCCGCCCATGGGCGAGTACCGTGTTTCCGGCTCGGCTGCCACGTCTTGCGGAAGCGCCGCCGAAGGGCTTTGGTTGCCAACGGGCCATATTCCCCGTGTCAAAGCGGTGGCGGACAGCGCAAGCAGGATGGCCGCAGCCGCGGCAATCCATTTAGGTTGCGCGGAAAAGGAAGATTTTTTTGAAGGGGTCTTCTTGTCTTTAGCCAGCGCGTTCCGCCAGGCGCTGGCTGTTTCCGGAAGCATGATGACCGATTCTATCATTTCATGAAGGTCACGGTCGATCAGACGCCCCGAATGACTGTTTTCTATAGTCTGTTTCATCCGTTAACCCTCCTTATCGAATACTTGGACGGCCGTATCCTCAAAAAGTTCCCTATCGGTTAACAGCGCGCGCCGCAGGTTCTCTCTGGCACGGTTGAGGCGGCTCTTCACCGTTCCCTCCGGAAGCCCCGTCACTTTGGCGATGGCACGGTAGTCAAGCCCTTGTATCTTAAGTATAAGGATGCCCCTGTGTGTGTCGGGCAAGCTGTTCAGCGCACGTTTTAAAAGCGCGAAACGTTCGCTTTTTTCAAGTGATGCGTAAGGCCCCGGATCCGTACCCGCAATCAACCCGCCCTCTTCCGGCAGCGCCTCCAGGGCTGTGTACGGCTTTCGCCGGGCCAATAAGTCCAGACAAGCCCGGTATGCGATACGATATAACCATGTAGAAGGCTTCGCCTCGCCTCTAAAACCGGCCATACCGCGGTATGCTTTGATAAAGGTTTCCTGAACGCAGTCTTCCGCGTCCTCACGATCGCCCGTCATATGAAGACAGAGGCGGTAGACGCCGTCTTCATACGGCGTCACCCAATCCTCGAAGGCGCGTATGTCCGCATCTGCGTTACGCTGCGGTAATATAGCGTTCATCGTTTTCCTCCTTGCCAAAAAGGTAACGTGTAAACAGGATAAAAACATGCCCTAAAGATTGACAGCCCGGTTGCGGCTATGCTAGCATATCGCGAAATGAATAGCAACGGCGGCGCGGTTGGGGCATTTAGGAACGTGCGCGCCCGGGATTCCTTCGGTCTTCGCCGGGGGTTTTTGCATAAAAGGGAGGGTCAGGTATGGAGCAAATCCGATTGATAGCAATGCGCATGAAGGAGCTCAGGGGTATTCTGGGGTTGTCTCCCGGTGAAACGGCGGCCGGCTCCGGCATGACGGAGGAAGAATATCTGAATTACGAGTCAGGGCAGACAGATTTCTCTTTTTCCCATCTGTTTAACATTGCGCGTACGCTGAATGTAGATATTTCCGATCTGCTGACAGGAGAAAGCCCGAAGCTGAAGGGATATGTACTGACGCGAAAGGGGCAGGGGCTGGCGTTTGACCGGCGTAAACAGTACCATTACAGGCATTTAGCGTATAATTTCCGTGATAAACTGGCCGAACCGTTTTTGGTGACCGTTCAACAGGATACGCCGGGCACTGTCAAGCAGGCGCATAGCCATCCGGGGCAGGAGTTTAACTATGTGCTGGAAGGTATTCTGCGTTTGAACCTGGGCGGTAATGACATCCTATTAAATCAGGGGGACGCTTTGTATTATGACGCGAGCCTTCCGCATGTTATGTATGCGCCCGAGGGGGATTGCCGCTTTATCGCCGTGGTAATCAAGGAAGAGGAAGGAGAGAAAGATGCGTGAAGCCGTTATTTCATGACTATTTGGATGTACAGGGAGACTTTATATCCTATGAGGATTTTAATAAAAACTTTCGTTTAAAAAAGCCCGTTTCGTTTAATTTTGCTTTTGACGTGGTGGATAGGTACGGCAAGGAAGACCCGGACCGCACGGCGCTGGTATGGACGGATCCCGATGGCGCGGAACGGGTTTTTTCGTTTAAACAGATGATGGAAGCCTCCAATAGGGCGGCGTGTTATTTTCATTCTCTGGGCATCCGAAAAGGGGATGCCGTCATGCTTATCTTAAAGCGTCATCATGAGTTTTGGCCTGCGATCATCGCGCTGCATAAGTTGGGCGCGGTTACCGTTCCCGCCACGCATCTGCTGACGGCAAAGGATATTGTGTATCGGGTGAACGCCGCGGATGTCAAGATGCTTGTATGCACCCGGCAGCAGTCGGATATCGTCACAGCCGTAGAGGAAGCGCTGCCGGCTTGTCCGGGTCTGCGGCATAAAGCGCTTGTTCGTACGCGTCGGGAAGGCTGGTTAGACTACGATGCCGGTGTAGCCAATCAACCCGATGTCTTTGAAAAACCGGCGGGCGACGCGTTTGCGTGTGATGATGACTTAATGCTGCTCTACTTTACATCCGGCACCACAGGCTTGCCAAAGATGGTGGCGCATAATTACTACTACCCGTTAGGCCACATCATCACGGCGGTATACTGGCAGCAAACGGAAGACCATGGCCTGCACCTAACCATATCTGAAACCGGTTGGGCTAAATCTGTCTGGGGTAAGCTCTACGGCCAATGGCTGGGCGGCTGCGCCGTCTTCGCCTATGACTTTGACCGTTTTCAAGCGGCGGATATCCTTCGTGTTATATCTCGTTATAAGGTGACCAGCTTCTGCGCGCCGCCGACCATGTACCGCTATATTTTGCAAGAACCGCTGGAACAATATGACTTATCGTCTTTACAGCGCTGCGTCGTTGCGGGGGAACCCCTTAATCCGGATATGGCGGAATCCTGGAGCCGGCGTATGGGTATCGAGCTGCGTGAAGCGTTCGGCCAGACGGAACTGACGGTTGCTTTAGCCACGTTCCCCTGGATGAAGGTCTGCCCGGGATCCATGGGTAAACCCTCGCCGCTCTTTGAGGTAGATCTGGTGGATGAGGACGGACAAACCTGCCCTACGGGCGTGACGGGAGAAATTGTGTGCCGTACGCATCACGGGCCGCCCATGGGTATGTTTATGGGTTATCATAACGATCCGGAGATGACGCTTGGTGTTTGGTACAATAACATTTACCACACCGGCGATACCGCATGGCGCGATGAGTGGGGTTATTACTGGTATGTAGGCAGAACGGATGATTTAATCAAGTCGGCCGGATACCGTATCGGGCCGTTTGAGGTGGAAAGCGCGTTACTGGAACACCCCGCGGTGCTGGAAGCGGCCGTGACGGGCGTCCCGGATGAGATGCGCGGGCAGCTGGTTAAGGCGACCGTGGTCTTAAAACCGGGTGTAGAGCGTTCGGAGGCTTTAATTAAAGCATTGCAGAACCACGTTAAGCATATGACGGCGCCCTATAAATATCCGCGTATCATCGAGTTCGCCGACAGTCTGCCAAAGACGATATCCGGCAAGATTCGCCGAACGGAACTGCGCGGCCGGGACGCGGCAAAGCAGGGGTAAGATTTATTTTCCCGTAATGCGTTCCGTTCCCATGAAGGGGACCAATACCTCCGGTACGGTAACGGAACCATCCTCGTTTTGAAAGTTTTCTAAAACAGCCGCGACAGAACGGCCGACGGCTACGCCGGATCCGTTGAGGGTATGCGCGAAACGCGGTTTATCCGTCAAACTGTCGCGGTAGCGAATGCCCGCGCGGCGCGCTTGAAAGTCCATACAGTTCGAACAGCTGGATATCTCAAGATATCGGTTATAGCTGGGCATCCATACCTCAATATCGTATGTCTTGGCGGAGGCAAACCCTAAATCTCCCGAGCATAAGGTAATAACACGGTAGGGCAGCCCTAATAGGCGCAATACTTTTTCCGCCTGCGCGGTCATGCTTTCCAGTTCCGCGTCGCTTTGCTCAGGTTTGGTGATTTTTACCATTTCAACTTTATTAAACTGATGCTGACGTATCAGCCCGCGCGTATCGCGTCCCGCCGCGCCGGCTTCCGCGCGGAAGCATGCAGAGTAAGCGCTGTGGCGGATGGGAAGGAGGCTCCCGTTGATAATCATCTCACGGTACATGTTGGTGACGGGCACCTCGGCTGTAGGGATAAGAAAAGTATCCTCGCTAACCTTATAGGCCTCCCCTTCAAACTTAGGCAATTGTCCTGTGCCGGTCATGGCGGCGCGGGTGACCATAAAGGGGGGAAACACTTCCTCAAAGCCCGCCTCCTCATGTACGCTTAGGTAAAAGTTAATAATGGCGCGTTCCAGTTTGGCGCCCAACCCGCGGTAAAAGGTGAACCGCGCTCCGGAAACCTTCGAGGCCGTATCAAAATCCAACAAGCCCAGCCTTGTTCCAATTTCCCAATGCGCTTTCGGTTCAAATGTAAAGGCGCGGGGCGTCCCCGAACGCCTCACTTCCACGTTTTCCGTTTCATCACGGCCATCCGGCACGCTGGGATGAGGGGTATTGGGCAACATCAGCAGTAAGGCTTCCAGTTTCTCTTCTATATCCTTCACACGCGCGTCGAATTCCGTTATCGTGGTTCCAACCTGCCGCATTTCCTCCGTCAGCGCCAGGGTATCCTCACCGGAAGCCTTCAGGCGCGCGATAGCCTTGCTGGATTCGTTGCGCTTGCTCTTAAGCCGCTCGGATTCTGTCAGTATATCGCGGCGTTCCGCGTCCAACGCGATAAAATCATCCAGCGATACGGCTTGTCCACGCCTTCCGAGCGCTTCTTTCACTTCATCCGGGTTCTGCCTGATGCGGTGGATATCCAACATACCAAAACCGCCTTTCCATTCCCATGCCGCGTGCTGTAAGTGATATAAAATAAGGTATCTGAGCCGTTCGGCATATGAAATTACGGCGCATTATACCTGTGTTTCGGCGAGATTGCAAGTATTGCGCGCATTGAAATATACCCACGCCGTTGATATACTTAAGCTTGCGGGAACTGCCCGCGGGAGGTGCCGGTGTGTACGCTCAGGTAATTGTCGATATCGCGCATGAAAATGTCGCGCATGTATATACTTACCGCATACCCGAAAATATGGGGGTATGGAGGGGATCGCGGGTACGCGTACCGTTCGGGTACAGGCTCATCGAAGGTATCGTGCTTAAAATAAGCGGCGAAGCCGTTTGTGATGTAAAAAAGATAAAAGATATCGACGCTGTACACGAGGCGTATCCCGCCGTTACGGAGCCGTTAATTGATCTGGCAGAGGAGATGGCCCAGGACGCGCACTGCCCGCTCGCGCAAACTCTAAGGTTGATGCTGCCCGCCGTTATGCGGTCCGGGCGCAACACGGTGCGTACGGAATTGACGGCCCGGCTGCGCATACCCGCGTCTGATATTCCCATCCCTTCGCGCGCGGTACGTATGCGCGCCATGGTGTCCGTTTTGTCTGATGGACTGCCTCATACCCTTACGGAGCTGCTAACCCTTGTAAATCAACCGCGCGAAACGCTTAAAAAAATGGAAGCGTCAGGATATGTCGCGCTCGACAGACAAGAGAACTTACGGGAACCGTACGCCCGGGGGACAACCGGAATTGCGGATGATTATGTGTTAACCGCGCAGCAGCGCGAGGTGCTGGATGAAATGATGCCTAACCTTACCGGCGGCAAAGGTAAATACCTGCTGTACGGTGTTACCGGGTCCGGAAAGACGGAAGTGTATATCCATTTGGTACGCCGCGCGCTTGAAATGGGTAAGTCCGCCATCATCCTGGTACCGGAAATCTCATTGACACCGCAGATGGTCATGTGGTTCAGAGGCCGTTTCCCTGACGAGGCGGCGGTCATGCACTCGCGTCTGTCGGACGGTGAGCGGTATGACGAATGGCGCAGGGTTCGCTTAGGCAAGGCACGCGTCGTCATCGGTGCGCGTTCCGCCATCTTCGCGCCTGTTGAAAACCTGGGGTTGGTTGTCGTGGATGAAGAACATGAATCCAGTTACCGTTCAGATCGTTTTCCGCGGTATGACGCCCGTGATGTAGCCCTTTCGAGAGCCTCGCGGGAAGGCGCTTTGGTGCTTTTTTCCAGCGCGACACCTTCTATAGCCTCCTTCGCTAAGGCCAGACGCGGCGAGTATATTCTGTTGGAAATGGATCGCCGTGTACTGGACAGGCCATTGCCCCGGGTGCATATCGCGGATATGCGAAAAGAACTTGAAAACGGAAACCGCTCCATATTCAGCGCCATGCTGCGCGAGAAATTGATACAGTGTATACAGGCCGGAAATCAAGCCATTTTGTTTTTAAACAGGCGCGGTTATTCTTTTTTTGTTACATGCCGCAAATGTGGTTATACCGTTCGTTGCCGTCAATGTGACGTGTCCATGACCTATCACAAAAAAGAAGGCGAGCTGCTAAAGTGCCATTACTGCGGTTGTGCCGAACCGTTACCCGTACAGTGCCCGGAATGCGGTTCTGCCTATATACGCTTTTTTGGCCTCGGCACACAGCAGGTGGAGGAGGAAGCCAAAAAGCTGCTGCCACATGCACGCGCCATTCGCATGGACATGGACACCACCGGCGGAAAGGATGCGCATCACGTGCTGTTAAGCCGTTTCAGAAACAAGGAGGCGCAGCTTTTAATCGGTACGCAGATGATTGCCAAAGGTTTGGATTTTCCGGATGTCACTTTGGTGGGCGTCATAGCGGCGGATTTGATGCTCAGACTGCCGGATTACCGTTCCCGTGAACGCACGTTTCAACTCTTAACGCAGGTGGCGGGCCGGGCCGGCCGCGGTGACGCGGGCGGGGAAGTGGTGATTCAAACATACAAACCCGACGAGGATGTCATCGGCGATGCCGCCAGGCAGGATTACCGGTCGTTTTTTGAATCGGAGTACGCGCGGCGTGAAAAATGCTTCTATCCGCCTATCACCATGTTGGCGCGTATTCTGGTGGAGTCCGCCGATGCCGAACGCGCGCGCGCTGCTGTGGAGGTACTGTTTGAAAAATGCAAAGAGGCTGTTCGCCAAAACAATCACCTCAGACGGTATCTGCTTTCCATACACAGGGGCGAAGCGCCCGTGCGTTACATCAAAGGCATCACGCGGTATCAGGTGTTGATGAAGCTTCTGGACCGCGAGGAGATAAAGCCTTTACTTGGTATGTTCAGCGATATTGCCCATGACGGTGTGCCATCCTGCGCGGCGGTTTTTGAGGTTAATCCGGCATCCATGATATAGCCAAGGGAGGAATGACCCGTGGG
>Ga0123354_10018883_pt1 | contig 10822 bp, 4 predicted proteins | sample TergutLab28metaG_2_FD_97872 | JGI IMG/M metagenome (GOLD analysis project Ga0123354, IMG submission 97872) | Labiotermes labralis P4 segment gut microbial communities from Petit-Saut dam, French Guiana - Lab288 P4 | ecosystem: Host-associated > Arthropoda: Insects > Digestive system > Gut ... | reverse complement strand
AGTGTCAATTGTATAAACTGTGTGTGCGTACTGAGGCAAAACAGGCTACGTGTTATAGTATTAAATAGTGTACGTCCGCACAACCACTTTATTATTAAAGGTAATTATAAGGCTATATGTTTCGACTATAGATTAGTCATCTTCAGGCCTATTTTTGTCAATTGAGCCACAAGATGCTATGCACACTTTGGGATCCCATCGTGTTTACATCCATGGAATACATGAAATTGAATCGTTTGTCTCAAAGGGTGTGACGTCACGCTCTTTGAGACAAACAATTTAATTTCGTGTATTCCATGGATGTAATCACGATGGGATCCCAAAGTGTGCATAGCATCTTGTGGCTCAATTGACAAAAATAGGCCTGAAGATGACTAATCTATAGTCGAAACATGTAGCCTTATAATTACCTTGAGTAATAAAGTAGTTGTGCTGATGTGCACTATGTAATATTATATTACGTTTATAAGCACATCGTGATGCTTCCATTCAAAACAGTCTACGTGTCTGTTAAGCACGCATGTGATTTGGAAGTGTATGTCATTAGCAATTAATATGCTATGGGCTGTTTTTTTAGAACCTACAGTAACAAAAGTAAAAACTGAAAATTCAGATATGAATGCAACAGCGAAAATTTTTTAACTAGTTGGTTAGTTTTGTTTAGTCAGAACAAAGGGAGTACATCTCAAACTTGTTAATTAATATTTTCACCAGCGTAGCTCTTTATGCATTCGTGGTAGAGACAATTGTAGGTACAGTCAGGTCTAAAGCATTAATACTCCTCCGAAAATGAGCAACAATTCTTGTAGTCTATTGGGAACAACATGCAGAATTGTACTGTGTGTGGGAAAATTCACGTCTCATTTCCAACTGAATTTTGACCCGTTTCAATGCAACGCACGTGTTATGGTTGTTAGCGGACATGCGGTCTGGCAGGCAGTATTGTGAATGTACTGTTCACAGCTGTGCAACGCCAACAAGCACGTAACCCTAAGCCCACAGCACGTTCTCGACAGGCTGAACAAAAGCCACATCTACACAGTGCAGGAAGGACAACCGTGTAGAAACAGCATGTTATCCAACAGTGTGTCCCGACAATCGCTGCGCTAGTCTATAAATTTATCGTCTTTATGCAATCCAAAAGTTCATAACCGTAACCACAACAGCTAACAACTGGCCTAAATCGTGAAGTAGATGAAAGAAATGAACCAATTTACACCATACTTACAGATACAATATATCCAGTCCCTGGGCCGGGATACCTCAGTCGGTATAGCGACTCGCCATTGGCTAGGCGGTCTGGGGATCAAATTCCGATGGGAGCGAGATTTTCCGCACCCGTCCAGACCGGCCCTGGGTCCCACCCAATCTCCTATACAATGGGTACCGGGTCTTTCCCGGGGGTAAAGCGGGCGGGGCGTGGCTTTGACCACCCACCCCATCTAGCGCCAAGGTTAAAGAAAAAGTAGAGCAATACCTCTACTCCACCTCTGGGCCTTCGTGGCCTGTTCTAGAATGGAATTTTACCTTTACCTTTATCTTCTCTATCCAGCCCGAACAAAGCAAATGTGTTTATCACACGATCAGCGACATGTTTCGGCTAATACGGCCATCATCAGTCTGTTTACAAGAATAAAAAGGAAAATTCCCTTAATTTTATACAGTTTAGATATCAAAGCTTTTTGTGTAACTTCAATATTAAAAATGTACCTAACATAGATGGCATTGGGAATAAAATCTATAAAATTACATATATTTGGGTTTCCTTAAGGCCTGTATCAATAAGTACACGAATAAAATATCTAAAAAATCCCTTTTATTCTTGTAAACAGCCTGATGATGGCCTGTTGGTCGAAATATGTTGCTGGTCGTGTGATAAATGCAATTGTTGTGTTTGGGCAGGACATATTGCATTTCTGATTATTCAAAACACAACGAGAATAAAATACCTTAAAATCACACAATTTTTAACAAAATCTATTTCAGTATGATCTTCCGATTTACGGCTGGGTCTTGCAAGGTCAGGTTTTAGAAGTGAAATTTTACAGGCAAACCTCATCGCTTCCGTGCATACAATATGCCTCGCCTATCTCATCCTCCCAGATTTAATCACCCTAACAGTATATAATCGTGAAGGCTACTAAGTGTAATTCTGCTGAGGGTTCCTTAATCTGCGATATGACAATACGTGGTTGGATAATCAGTCCCAGATATTTGGAAGAACGGTGCTGCCTCCATGTTGAAGGGTGTAGGAGTTCTCTCAAGAAAGAAATCTTCAATCATACAAACTCGAAGACCTCAAAACTTGTGTTTAACACGCCCGATTTTGTAGTTTTTAAGCCCTGTTATGTGGCATGTGACATTTCCAGCAGTAAAAATCTGAGAGTGCTGCAAATTCTGCCCAAGTTTCAAAGTTTAGCTGAAGTTTGCGGTGTCAGAGCTTTGCTTTAACAAAGAAACAACAAATCTGCGCCACGCTATCCAAACACAAATCGGCGTCCTTAAAAATTGTCATAAATTTAGAGGCGGGACCTAGAAATCGGCGCAGACTGACGGATTGTTTCACAGCCACTTCATCATAATCGTAATTTTTACTGTTCATTTTTTTTATTTTAAACCTCTTATAATATTCTGAAACATTATCAAGTCTCAAAAGTTTAAAATATTTTCATAATTCTGACATGCGGCACCCCTTTATTTTGTTCAGTAATTCAATGCACAACGCTTGATACAGCATAAACACAGATAAATTCTATGTTTTTTTATATACATTGGTTCGTGTATCGTGATTCGAATTTAACAATTTTCCAACTAGATGCGACTTATTCAGTTTATTACATTACTGTAGGCAGCTCTACATGTTCCGGGTGTTGATACCCATCATAAGGAGCTCGTACAGCTGTAATTACAGCTTCTGGTATTGATTAACCGGATCTACTACCAACCGCTCTCGTTGTTGAGTTGGAACTGAACTTTATATACATGGGTCCGTGCATCGTGAGTCGAGTTCCAACTCAACAACGAAAGCGGATGGTAGTAGATCCGGTTAATCAATACCAGAAGCTGTATTTACAGCTGTACGAGCTCCTGATGATGGGTGTCAACACCCGAAACATGTACAGCTGCCTACAGTAATGTAATAAACTGAATACAGTCGCATCTTTTTGGACAATTGTTAAATTAAATTCTACGTTGTTTAATAGAACAACACGTTTATGCCTAGGTTAAGCCATCTTAAAGTTTATGATGAATTAAAAAAAGTATTGAGGTAAAATGTACAAATGATTTTATAGTGTTTAAAATTGGTTAAATATTTAAATACTTCAGAAAATTACGTGTCAGTTGGAGGCCTTGCACCGATTGTTTACAGCTTTTTATGAGGAAAAATTACTTCCATTTAGAGTCCAAAGTTTTCGTGGCGCTGTTCATAGAAGTAATTATTCGTTATAAAAACCGTAAACATTTGTTGCAAATCCTCCAATTGACAAGTAATTTTTTGATGCATTTTAATATTTAACAAATTTTAAACATTACGAAACCATCTGTGCATTTTACTGCAAGTTGTTTCTCAAAATTGATTGTGAACCTTAGGATGATCAGCCTATGCCGAATACACAAAATGGAATTTATGTCAGACTACTGTCATAAATTTATCTGCAACCTTCATCAACATCGTTTGTTCTAAATATCGTTATTATTTCTTGACCTGAAAAGCAAAAGGACATTGTTTAAAGGAACCGATTATGAGATAGTTTCCTAATAGGAGACACATCAGTTGTGGCCAAAGTAAGTGCTGAAATCTTGTGGTAACCACGTGAACTGCATCATTAAGACGTTAAAAGTTATCAGTGAGAAATAGGAAGCTGTGTACTGCAGGAGAGAGTTCACAGAAGATCGTATCATATTTTTCAGTTTTCGAGTTTTTTTACGGGGTTTCATGTACATAAGTTTTTCTACCTGAAGGTAAAAACAGAACTTTAATTTATTTGCACACGTTTACTTTCATATAGTTAGCTACAGTATACGCTAGTAATTTGTCTTTTCAAAAGGTGTTCCTAAACTTGAATAATTATTTACATCTCCAGATAGCGATTCCCTAATATGAGACAGTTTCTGGCACCTAAAATGAGACAGTATCTCATATTTGGTTACCAGTATCTCATATTAGAGACAGCTGTCATAAAAAAATTTTGAATTGCTCTGCTTCAAACAGTTTCACAGTCAACAATGCCATCTTCTTAAAAAGCGTTCTTGTACATTTGATTTAGATGTCGCCTAGCACAAAACGAAGGAACTGGAGTAAGGAGGCAATGTGTCTTGCCGTAAGACTTGTAAGAAATGGAGACACCACTTATTTAAGAGCTTCAAAATACTTTTCTGTGCCGAAAGGAACTCTGGAGAAGTACATGAAGGATACATCCCGTTATCCAGAGGAGCAAGAAGATGTGCATTTAGGCAGAAGAACTGTTTTACCCAGTGAGCCTGACAATAAACTTTTGGAGTACTGCATAATTATGGACCAAAGATACTACGGACTGAGACGTCAGGACATAAAACGCATAGCTTTTCAGTTGGCAATAAGAAATGATTTGAAACATCCATTTAACCAAGAAAATTCAGCAGCTGGGAAGAAATGGCTTCTATCCTTTTTAAAAAGATATCCAGTAATATCTATGAGAACTACTGAAGACATTTCTGCAGCAAGGGTGAAAGGCTGTACATGAGAGAACGTAGCAAGGTTTTTTGACATCTATGAATCTGAACTAAGAACGGTTAATTGTCCAGTCCACAGGATATTTAATGTTGATGAAATAGGGATTACAACTGTACAACACAGGCACAGTAAATTTGTCAGTATGATGGCAAGAAAGGAGTGGCCTCTCTAACGTCGGCAGTGCTGTCGCCTGTATGAATGCCACTAGAGAACTTTCCACCATTAATCGTGTTCCCGAGAAAAATATGAAAGAGGAGCTTATGGATGGAGCACCGGCGGGCTGAATTGCGGCTTGCCATCCAAGTACGTGGATTCAGACCGATGTGTTTACTAAATGGTTCGGTAATTTTGTTCACGTCATTAAGCCTTCGGCAGATGATCCTGTCTTGTTGATTTTTGATGGCCATTATTCACACACCAAAAATTTAGATGTGGTGGATAAAGCCAGGGAACACAGTGTTTCATTGTCAGTCTCCCACCACATTCTAAGCACAAATGCAGCCACTTGATATTGGTTTCATGAAGTCACTAAAACATATTACGCACAAGAAATTGAAACGTGTCTAGGCAGCCATCGTAGTCGTGTTGTTAGGCCTTTCGTAGTGTGCAAGCTGTTCCGGCCTGCTTTCAGAAGAGCTGCAACAATGGAAGCTTCAGTAAACTCATTTATAAAACTCGACTATTTCCCTGTAAGAGACACATATTCCAAGATCATTAATTCGCATGCAATGGATTGGACGAATCTCAAGATAAACGTATTGATGGAGCTGACAATGAAATTTCAATATCGGGAACATCGAAAGTTTATTTCCACAAAGCCAATGTTGGGAAATTCCAGCAGACGTCCGACCCATTCCTCATCAAACATCAAAATGTTCTGCTCCGATATATAAATCAAAACAATCAAGAGCGGATTGTGCAAAACTATTAACAGCTTTTCCTTGCAGGAAGCAGTTGCGGGAGTGACCGGAGAAGAAATCCTTTTCGCTGTCAAAGAAACAAGCAATATGAAGACTATTTGGAACAAAGAGAAAAGGTCTTCAATGAAGGATAAAGTAGGCATACAAAAGTCATCTAGTGAATCAGATGCGGAAACTGAATTTAAAAATGATGACTCTGGTGATGACATAAGCGATGGAGATGCAGAGTGCTTATTCTGCACAGGGCTTTTCTCGCATGACAAGCATGGCGAAGAATGGACTCAATGTGTGAGGTGCTATCGTTGGGCGCGTGAAGACCGTGGTGTTGTGGAAGACTACTTTGTGTACCCCATGTGCAGAAAAAGTGTAAAATTATACGTTACATCGTGAAATACCTACTTTCTCATATTAGGACACCATTTTTATTCGAGAGAAAAGTGAAATGTTCACATATTTTTGTACTGAGACTGTATGCTGCTACAGAGTGTATGCTCCTACAGAGTGTATGCTGCTACAGACTGTATGCTCCTACAGACTGTATGCTGCTACAGACTGTATGCTCCTACAGACTGTATGCTGCTACAGAATGTATGATGCTACAGACTGTATTTATAACTGTGTCAGAGTAATGTAGAATGTTTTCTTGAATATCTGGCATTGTCTGCAGTAAAAACTATTGAATGGTTTACGTACTGCATGATGTTAAAAAAGTATCTCATAATCGGTTCCTTTACCCTAAGTCCAGTTTATTCATATTTGAGATTATTACACATCATTTTCCTCTAAATTTCAAGCTCTTTCAAATACAGATGTTTGTATGGCTGAATACAATCCAAGTGTAGTTGAACGAAGAATTAAACAGCAATAAGTTACATAGCCTATTGGTCTAAGAAAAGGGATGTAATATCTCAAATATAATGAAAATGTACTTAAAACCTTCTGGTTCTCAGGTCCAGAGTTGATGACATATCTGTAAATAACACAAGCCTTAATCGCGCGGCAGACCTTTAAACTGTACCGGCGCTGGTGTGAGATGTTGGACTATGAACAAATGGCATTTAAGCAAAAAGCACTTCAATTGCGGAAGCAGATCTTCCTGTATCACAGACAGTGTACTTACTGGGGCGAAGCCTCCCCGCGTGTCAGCGCAGAGCACAAATTAAGTGAGCGATCACACAGACCAGTGCGTTTTGAGGTTCTGATTGGATTCCTGCAGTGAGCTTGCTACCCAGCCAGATTAAAGGGGATTTTCCTCTTTTTCAGAACTCAGTTTAATTATGTGCTACAGCATACAACCTATAAAAGGAAGTGGTAATTATATGTACCACCTGTTTCATACATTCAGAAACTCTGAATCTTACTCCTGCAGAAAATATGCGTGTTTTGATATGATTTTCAAATCAAGGAGCTGTTATTTGTATCCACGGCATTAACAGACTGGTCCTTATTTTGAACATTTGTGTTTCGATATTTAATAACTGTCCAACAAGCTGTGACTTATTCAGTTTATTACATTACTGTAGGCAGCTGTACATGTTTCGGGTGTTGACACCCATCATCAGGAGCTCGTACAACTGTAATTACAGTTTCTGGTATTGATTAACTGCAATGAATGAAATACGCTGCTATTAATACTAATATAAAATTTTAAATTTTAGATTGGCCATGTTGAATGTTACTAGCCTTGACGGATATGATATATAAAATAACGGTGGATGTTTAAAAGCAGTATTTTTAAATTATGTACAACAAAATATAAAATATTTTATATTTTGTTGTACATAAATTAAAAATACTGCTTTTAACCATCCACCATTATTTTATATATCATATTCGTCAAGGCTAGTAACATTCAATATAACCAATCTAGAATTTTAAATTATAAGTTAGTGTTAATATCAGCGTATTTCATTCATTGCAGTTAATCAATAACATAAGCCGTAATTACAGCTGTACGAGCTCCTGATGGTGGGTGTCAACACCCGAAACATGTAGAGCTGCCTACAGAAATGTAATAAACTGAATAAGCCACATCTTGTTGGACAATTATTAAATATCGATTCACGTTGCACGGAACCATGTATATAAAATTTGTGTTTCATTTGAGGCGAAACTAAATTTGGTATATTATTCAAATAAACTTCCCGCTGAAAGTGACAGTGTCAATTCTCTTATAACAAAGAGGGAAAGGATATAAAGTACCAAATAATTTATTCATTGTTTTCAAAGGAAGGTCGCGTCCTACAACAAATTCCCATTCACGCTTTCGCAAGACCAACCGACAATGGCCGTACACATTGGCCGCAACATGCTGCACCGTCATACAATAAATGCATGGCTTTCTGAGCAGTGTGTTATGGAAACTTTAAATTTGATATTGGTTTGATCAACGTCACGGAATATTGGTATCTAAGTTAGGTTGTTATCTAAGTTCATAAATTCAGTAACAAAATCTTAAGAACGAGCGAATTTATGATGACACTACCGCCACTTACTTTACTGCCAAAAATAGATATAGAGTTTTTTTTTTGGGGGGGGGGGACTTTAAACTGTTCTTAGAATAACGCTTTTTTACTATGTACAGTAAAGATCTGTGGGCCACGCAAAAATTTTCATTGACCTATTTTAATGGCGATATTTAATGAATAAAGCAAAGGTATAGTCTGGAAGGGTAGATGATTAAACACACACACACAAACACACCCACACACACACACACACACACACACACACACACATATATATATATATATATATATAATACGTCCGTGTACATCTATATACATTCAACGCACTGTTTGTCATGAAATATTTAGAGACGGAAAAAATGCGAATATTTGAAGGTTTTTGCCAAAATATGACCCTTACGTAAAGGGTTCTTAAACCATAATTTCGTCATAAATTACAATAAAAAACGATACTAATACACGTAATAATTGTTATTGGAAGTTGGAAATCTATGCAAAGAAATACCGGTCTTTGATTTATGTACCGAAATGTGCTTAGAATTTTGTCATTAGATGCGCTGCTGTAGGGAACGCGTGTCGTCGTAAGTATGGTGTTTGAGTACAGACTGCTGAGGGAAATATTTGTACATAGCAGGAAGAAGAGACAGGAGGTGAAAGAAAGTGCATAATTAGGAGCTTCAAGATTTTGCTCCCTACAGTGCAATATTAGGAGAAAGAATAAAGGGAAATGAGATGGTCTGGTTATGTGGCACACATGGAGGGGAAGAGAAATAGGATGGCCGGGGCATGTGGCACACATGGAGGGGAAGAGAAATGAGATGGCCGGTGTATGTGGCACACGTGGAGGGGAAGAGAAATGAGATGGCCGGTGCATGTGGCACACATGGAGGGGAAGAGAAATGAGATGGCCGGTGCATGTGGCACACATGGAGGGGAAGAGAAATGAGATGGCCGGGGCATGTGGCACACATGGAGGGGAAGAGAAATTCTTACACGAATTTTGTAGGAAAATTTGAAAGGAAAAGAAGGCTTGGAAGACAAGGCGTAGGTGGAAAGAACTTAAAAAAATGAATGAGGATGTGGACTAGAATTATTGGGGTGTGGTTAGGCAAGAGTGGCTGGCTCCTGCGAACATTTTATCGCAGCGCCAAAAAATTCGAGAAAGTTAATTTCATTTCTGCAGAACAGAGGCTTCTCAAGGAAAATCTGCTGCATGAAGTCAATTCGATTTAAATTTGACGCAGATTTGCGAACATTGCAAGAATAAAGGTACAAATTCTTGGAAACGTATCATCCAGTCCTTAGAGGGAACTTCCGAGGGTCGTCACCCAATGCGATACCAGCTTCCTTCTAACCAAACTTCTCTCTCCAAAGCATTAATTTGAAGACGGAAGATTCTCCTGCAATTACCAACAGTCCTTAATATATACTGTATAATCCTTCAACCAAGATCCCAAACATATCTGCGTAAGATCATGCCTAGTTAAAATGTCAGAAGGAAAGTTCTCATATCTCACCTACGAGTTTAACTGGTAGGAAAGTCTTAACTTATTTAAAGGGGTCCCCTCTTAGCTTTTTGGGTCAGTGACTGGATTCACATTTATGAGATATGCAGTGTCCAGTGCGGTACAGAATTATTACTTAGTGGTATAAGTTATGACACTGTATAGCAGTTCAAGCTAGTAAGGGAGTTTCGGTAGATTTCAGACTACGACCTCCGTTCTGCTAGTGCTAGTGCGATGTGCTTTGAACTTAATTGTGCTTGATTTTATAGAAGCTACGTCTAATTTTATAAGACCAAGATAGCCTTGAGGCCGGTCCCAGTGGCCGCGCGGTCTAAGGCGTAGTTCTGCGGCCGCTCGCTTGCTGAGATTGTGGTTTCGAATTCCACCGAGGGCATGGATGTCTGTGTGTTGTGAGTGTTGTGTGTTGTCAGGTAGAGGTCTCTGCGACGAACTGATCACTCGTCCAGAGGAGTCCTACCGACTGCGGTGCGTCGTTGTGTGATCGAGAAACCTCGTGAAAGAGGAGGCCCTGGCCCACTGGGGGCTGTCGCGCCAAAAGAAACGCGATAGATTTGAGACGATCATTGAGATCAATGCTCATCTGGGATGGTACACAGTGTAGATTGGTAATTACCGACGTTTCGATACAACATGTCTGTCCCTTCTGGAAGGGTCCGGCACTCTTGGACTGCTTGACATCCCAGAAGATCTAAGATGTCATTTACACCGCTGCGGAAGTCTGAAATCACTCAAGTTAATAATTTTTTCACCTCATACTAATTTCGTAGCCTTGTATGTCACACCACCGAAGGTTCATTCCCTCTTCACAACAGCCCGCCGCTGGACAATTTTTTTATTACACTGAAATATACATTAACCGATCCCAGCGGTCACGCGGTCTTGGGCGTGGGTCTGCAGCTGCACGCTTGCAGGGATTACGGCATCGAATCCCACCGGGTGCATGAAAGTCTGTCTGTTGTGAGTGTTGTGTGTTGTCAGGTAGAGGTTTCTGCGACGAGCCGATCACTCTTCCAGAGGATTCCTACCGAGTGTGTGTGTGTGTGTGTGTGTGATCGTGGAGCCTCGAGGATGAGGAGTCTCTGGCCCATTAGGGGCTTTGGTGGGATGGGGCCGGGTGGGAATATATATATATATATATATATATATATATATATATATATATATGTGTGTGTGTGTGTGTGTGTGTGTAAATTT
>Ga0123354_10018882_pt1 | contig 10822 bp, 1 predicted proteins | sample TergutLab28metaG_2_FD_97872 | JGI IMG/M metagenome (GOLD analysis project Ga0123354, IMG submission 97872) | Labiotermes labralis P4 segment gut microbial communities from Petit-Saut dam, French Guiana - Lab288 P4 | ecosystem: Host-associated > Arthropoda: Insects > Digestive system > Gut ... | reverse complement strand
GGCCAATATCTCCGTAACCATTGAACTTTGGATATAGGTGTTTTGGGTTATATCGGTATAGTTTGACCTAAGGAACACTCTCCCGAAGTTAGGTCCTTTCCTCCTGGGACACCCTGTATAGTAACTGATTACAAACTTGATATTTCTTCTACGACTAAAGGATAGACCTACACCGAAAAAAACTTCATAAGATTAAGTGGGTCATAGTAGATTCTGTATACTGGCTTCCAGCGAGGAACGTTCAGCACTGAAATATTGAGAAACCTGAAGACAGTCACTGTGATTGTTGTCCTTACTGTACACTTTTCATATTTGCAATTATGTACTTTACCTTCATCCTGATTACATTTACAGCTTAATTCTTACGTTACATTAAACATACTGCTTCACTATGTAAGATAACCACTGTTTAATATGATAATTAGACAGACCTAGTTATATTCTACTAGCAAAATGCAGAATTTCTACAGGCCAATACAATTTGTTCGTACAACTGTTTTGCTGTGTAGGAATAGATTTTCTTATCATAAAAAATAAGCTATCATCCCTAACATTGACTTATTCAGCATCCGCACCTTAGCATGCTCTGCCTTTTTTATTGCACAATTCACCTGCTTATACAAGGCATTTGTGCTTACCTTCTTCATCCCTGTCAACTGAAATTCATTGGCATGTTATAATTATCATGTTATTCATCACTTTAATGCCTTCGTTTCGACATCTTCCTTGAATTTCTGCTTAAGGTCCAGTTCGCCCTGACTGATTATTCATTACGAACTGTAAGTGTAAGGGATGGCGGCTAATTTACACGTATACTCGCTGTCTGGTCGAAAAATATGACCTGAATTGATTATTCATCACAGAACTCTCTAGGGACCTGCCAGTTATTCAATCCAAGTATGATCACGTTCTGCACAATACTTCAGAAATTTCAGAACCGTTTAAAAAATAGGAAACTTTCTTACGAGACCTAAGTAGTCACTGGCACACAGGCACACAGGCACATTGGCATACAGGCACACAGACATACAGGCACAAACGAACACACACACACACCAACACACACATATGCACAAAGAAAGAAAGAAGGAAAGACAGACAGAGAACAAACAAACAAAAACAAAACTAACGAAGAGCTTCAGTTACAGTTTACCAAATTAAAAATTTACTTTCCTCCCATATATTGTTCAAATAGGTTGCTGATACAGTGAGGCGGAGATCCGTATTGTCAAATATTTTAAAATCTGTCTTGTCGTACATTCTGTAAGAAATTCTCGGACATATCGAGACAGAAAGAAGGTGAATCTGTACGAGTTTGTCTCTGATATCACAGACTGAGGTCAAAAGACGTTTCCCTGTGGAGTAAAGTCAAAAGTGTTGTGTTTTGTTGTACTGCGTAGGTGGTTAGTTCGTAGAGCGGAACACTGCATCTCCTAAAGTGATGATGGGATATGACTGCATCGAAATCGAACTACATGAGCAGATGTTAAACTTTATTAATATAATTTGGCGGGGAAAATTTTCATTTTAGTGTTTGTTTTCTTAAAGTACGAATCTGTATGAGCGTCTTGCCACAGATCAGGTGGTTATTTCCCGACATCTGTCCGAAGAGACTCGATTTTGATGCCAGACAAATCCATGTGAAAATTATAATTAGAAGCTAAAATATGTAATTTGAAAGCACAACCAACACACAAGAACTAAATGTAAAAATGATTTCAACTTTGAATTTAAAAAATTGACAATGGACAAAATTCAAAACCTTGAGATTTTTTTTATCAAAACTTGATAAGTGACAATCATATTTTAGGACGAATATTTGTCAAGTGTTTCTTCCCTTTAACATGCACGATACTCGTGTAATTCTTATTACGTACAACACTTTAGATATTAAAAATCTCGGTTATATCAGATAAAGTTTACAATTCACAAACTTTTCCCTGTGTTTTTTTTTCCATTAAATGCGTTAGGAATATCGGACGATATGGGAAACAGAAGCTATATAATCATTCTTTTGAGAAAGTTTATAATATCAACGTTTGGATTAGCGACAGCTACCGTGAATTCTTAAGGGTCAGCAGCTACACATTCCAGTTTGTTGGAAACAGTCATTAAATCTAAGTCTAATGGAAATTATTTTGGTAACTTGGACAGTCCTTCATTTACATATTTCACGACCTAGTTCATATCCTGATAACCCAAAGTATGAAAATTTAATATATCATTATAGAAAGAAGCATTAAGCTTGTTAGCTTTGGGCTTACACTAGAGATATCCCCTTGCTGAAGCCGAATTGCTTGGTAAATAAACAGACTTATTTTTGTTGTTGTTGTTGTTGTGGAAATTACTGCCAGTCAGATTTGATATTTGTAATTTTATATCATCAGTTGCCCTAAGGAATTATTTAAGTTTACAGTTTTGTGATTTTATGTGTCCATTGGGTTTTCTTCATTATTTCTGGTTTGTTTTGTGCTTTCCTTTGGCAACTTGACTGTTGGATAAGCATATTAATAAGCATGAATTGTATTATTGTTGTTATTATTACTATTATTCCTTTTAAAGTAGTTGTGCTATGCATGTGCATATATTTATTGTTTTATTCGGATGTTTCCTTAGCTCTTGGGTCTAAGCTGCCAAGCCTGCTTATAAAATAAAATGAAATGAAACCAAGGGTACTATCAATATTCAGGAAAAATGATCTGTCTTAATAAATATTTGTTTAAATTTATAATATTATTAAGACAATCTTTATGTGTTTATTATTATTATTATTATCATCATCATCTCCTTTATGCAGGGTATTTTTACCTGCATTCCTGAGACAAACTATGTCCCTAGGGAATAGTGTGTTGTAGCTATTCTGTTTTTACTATTCATGGTGGTTGTATCGTTAGTTTCATTGTTAAATCTATTGTATTTTTACATAAGTAGTTTCCGAAGTATGTGTGCAGTGCCCAATATGGCTGTTTTCTGTAGTTCCTTAACTTCATGGTTTCCTGGTATGTTGCTCACGTATTTTCTAAATGACTTTGAAATAGTCCCAGTCGCCTCTATTATTACTGGTATCACCTTTGTTGTTACATTCCACATGCGCTGTATTTCCATTGTAAAGTCTTTATATTTTAGAATCTTCTCGGCTTCTTTTTTAATCACATTTCTGTCTCCTGAGACAGAAATGTGATTATTATTATTATTATTTTATCTTCCTGTTTACTTTAATTTGCTGTTTGATACTGTGTATTTGTCTTATTTTTCTCTGTTGTCGCTGTAATTGGCCTTATGTTTGTTGTACCAGTTCATTAATAAAATGAATTTAATTATTACTTACTGATATTTTAAGGTTTCCGGTATGATCAATTTAACAGATTTTTTAAAAGAGGTTTGTTTTGTTTTAAGTTACACAATTTTTTACATGATCTGTGTTTTCACACCACGCCTTTCTTGTACGCATATTGCTAACTTTCTTAGAAAGCACTGGATGCTTTTGTTTCCTTACACAAAGCCCGTTTACATCAAAGTGCTTTCATATACCGCTTGAGACATTAAATCTAATAACCTGCCTTCTGCTACATCTCTCTGTATCGCGTTGTGTGTCACGCCCGCGAATGATTTCCATTTCCCAAGATGGTGGTACCAGTACATATTAAAGCTACGAGAATACTTGTAACATATAACAGACTTACGAGGGATTTACTGAAACCTTCTACCGAGCCATTAAAACTGAACAAGAAGCAATTTTCTGCATAATAAATGTCTTGTTTTATAAGTAACTATACTGATATATGTGTAGGTTTTAGAGGTGATAATTCAGTACGAAAATGCAGTAACTTTGTAATGTTGAGCTGTTAGATTTACAGCTGTCTTGCTCTGACGAGGGCTAAGGAGACGGTACTCAGTAGCACAGTAATACGTTTTACTTGAGTAGAAATACATTTGAGTGGAGTTAGAAATTCGAGAGAGGAAGATAGAGAGAGAAAATCTAATAATAGCTCTACCATGCCTCAGCTTTCTACCCTCACCTCACCAACCCCTTTCTCCTTTTCGTCTTGCTTCTCAACCTAAATTTACATTGTACCAAGATGGCGTTCTCTCACACATCACTCCCTGTGCCACAAGATTTCATATATTGTTTCCTTTGTTGAGTTAGACGTAAGGGTATATTTTCCATCTCTTTGAGGTCAAAGCCAGAATATATCTTCAGTTACGTACGCTGAAATATTAAACAGAGCTAGAGGACGTGCTAAACTTCCTTAGGGATGATTTTCCCTTGCTAAAAACGTGGTCCCTTAAATTCCAGTGGTTTTCTCCGAGTTTTGTACTTACTTTCACGACGAAAACAATAATAGTAGTAACGAGGAAGAAACCAAATTCTTAATCCTTTATACCCCAAATATTTTCATAATGATAACGAATGGACGTGTCTCATAATGTTTTTCCACTTTAATTCCGGATATCAGCTATGTAAAACCCACTAGTATTTAGTGCTAAATTCTGAAAGATGGTAAGACAGATTATGTTGTTTCAGTAATACTGTAAAATCGAAAATCGCTGTAGAGTGTCTGGATAAACCTAATTGTTTTCTGGCATAATTGAACCATGGCTGTCCGGGGACAGGCTGTCTTAGTTTCTTTCATAAAAGTTTCAAGGTTTTGCTCTTTGTGAATTCACAAACCTCAGGCTTTTTGCATCTAAGACAGAAAAACTCTCCAGAACACATTAACATGAATTTTTGTATCATCTATATTTAACACTCGTTTTATACGTATCGGCTCTGACCTTTTACCAGGTAACCAGTTCCATGAGTCAGCAGGAACACTAACTGAATATTGTAAGACACGGCAACATAAAACAGTGGTGCCTCTCGAGAATATTATTCGGCTTGTAAGTCGACATGGATTCTTATTCGTTGTCTCATGTTACTCTCTCCTTGCATCATCCTTTAAAACAACCGAACATATTGGAATGGTATCGTTACCACGTTTTTCCAAAATCTTACCCATCCATCTCTGAAATATATCCGTCTCTCTAAAGTGGCGCTACATTTTCCTAGCCTAACTTGCAAATTTATCTCAGCGTCTTAGAAGAATCAGACACATTCAATAAATTATGAAGAAATCAAATAATTTTTTAGTAACATCGTGTCCTAGTAAAAGATTCCCCGGATTCATGTGCTTGTTTTTCTAAGAAGAATAGCGTAAAAATTATGACGTCTCTGAATTAGTGATGGGATGATAACTGCAATGATAACTCAAAATAAAGATGTGTTCTAGTTACGAGTTTAGATGCCAAATGTGAAATGTACTCTATGAGATCACACGTTTCTACTAAGGCAAAAGTAATGCAATTATTGACATAGCTTGATGATGACTTCGTAATTAAGTCGAAACATGCAGTCATCCCATCACAAAGTAGGACTACATAAATGTTATTGCGTCTGGTGCAGAATGTGTGTCTTCATGTGCAGCTACTTTTTGTGCTGCTAGTCAATTGTTAAGTTCTTATAATAAAACCAACTAGATGCACTAATTTCTCAAACTTCTTTTTGGAATAAAACTCTACATGTTTCGGACAGTTCCTCTGCCCATCATCAGGAGCTTTTCACTGTACACACAGCAAACCTGTATGACATATATTATTGCTGTGTGTACAGTGAAAATCTCCTGATGATGGGCAGAAGAACTGTCCGAAACATGTAGAATTTTATTCCAAAAACAAATTTGATAAATTAGTGCATCTAGTTGATTTTATTATAAGAATTTATCACGAGGCACAGTCACCTGAACGTCAAATTAAATTGTTAAGTAGTCCTGCACACTTCCAATTATCATTATCGTGTTCAAAGTATAGCTCCTTAAAATGTGACTCTGAGCGAGCTGATTCAATTGCACTTCTTATATTCCATCTCTGTAAGTTCTGGTATTTTTCTGCCATTGCTCCGTTTGTTTGTTCGGGTAAGGCTTTGTGATATAAAGTGAGTACGTAGATCAGACAATAGTCGTCTTTTGGCTTCTTGCCTCTTTCATTGTGTATAATTCGTTACGACGTTTCAGAAGAACATACTGCCGTCATCTTCAAACGGAAATCATTTTTAGAGTCGTTATCAAGAACCCTCTGTTCTTTGTTGTGTTGTAACACGTCGTAATTCCCGCGACGGTGAAAAAGAGATTTAACTTCGTGGTAGAGAAATGGAAGTTAGAAAAATTAATAAAACATATTCAGATGCTATCTTATCATACAAATATTGTCTTGAATGATGTAAAACACATTTTTATTCTCCAAATATTTCTGGAGAGTGAAACAAAATTGTAACTCACTCCTCAGATCTCGTCCTTGACTTCGCAGGGAACGGGATTATAGTAACCTTTGAGTACTACTGACTGACATGTATGTGCACTTAAGGAGGTAATTTTGAAATAAATCATCATAGAGAGAGAAAGGGGGGGGGGTATCTTAAGGAAAGCTCAAACATTACCGGGAAGTCTCTGATTGGCTGACATCACCAAGATGGCGGTCTGAAATCGTCTTCAATCCCTCAGTTTTGTGAAGTGTTGTAGGAATGTGGAGAGAACAGCTCACTAATGGTACAAATCTCTCTCCGCACCTTTGTCTTCTGATTTCCATTTAACTAAGATGGCAGCAGCCGTAACAACAATAAGCATCAGCCAAAATTGCAGAGTGCGAAGGAGTATTAAGGGAGTGGGTAGGGTAGTAACGTCAATTTCTGATCAGAAATGAAACGCCATATAAATGTATGCGTCACCGATCTTTAACGCCTGGAATGTACATTGTTCGAATTTTTGTCCCAGGACCAGCAATTGTCAGTGAAGACTGTCATGACGCTATTCAGCCTGTCCACACAAAAGGGCAGTGCTCTGGTTCAGGCGTATAGTCGCGGTCCTGCCATCTTTGAAACCAGGTTAATATTCAACGTCATATTTGTGATGTTGCAAGTGGCGGTGGAAAGTTTCTTCTACTAATTCAGTATTACTCCGTCAGTATCTTTCCTCCATTTCTGTATATTCACATTTCATTCAGTCTGCGCTCTGTGTCGGACAGTGGAATTTTTCATTGACATAATCCTTCCGGCCGCACTATCGCACTCAGCTCAACGCAAACCCTGGAAGAAATTAGCACCAGGAATATTTCCTCGGGGGTAAAGGCGGTCGGTGCATAGAGCTGATAATCTTGCCACATTCATGTGTCGATTGTCGTGAAATATGGGATCCTCAGACTCCTGGAACCCCCAGGGCCTGTCCAGGCTTGTACAGGGATTGCTGTGCCTTTACCTTTTATGTTGTCCTGTTTGAAGTTAGCGTCCCATTATTAACTTTCAAAGACTGAAGGGAATAATCAAACTTCTAACTGTATTCAGTTTACAATATCTAGCCGATCAGAATATCGAATAAAAGATCTTTCAGAACATGAAGAAAGAATGGTGAGCTCTATACAGCAATATTCCGTAAATATGTGAATTCCTAAAACGTCATAAGCGTGTCGTAATTTGTGCTTCTTCATAAGCGGAAGGGAACGGAATAGCCTAAATAAGACATTAGAGACTGCCTTGTATGAAGAAAATATGTAATCACAATTACAAAGAGGCTTGAAATGCGAGGACGCTACAATGTGACAAATATTGGCTGGCAAACACATTAATTTCCAGACTGAAGAATTTCTTGTAAAAATTTAAAATCAATTACTCCAGCTATCAGAGTTTATGGCGGTATACATTACTGTTGTGAACTAGGAAAAATTACATTTTCCTTATTTTTACAGTGGTTAGGCTAAACGTAATCAATGTAAGTAACACTTTAGAACTGGGAACATCCAGATTCATGTCGTTATATCGTTAGAGAAATTATTGATTCAATAATCGTATTTTGGTTTTTTTATACAATGTATTATAATTAGATTGTCCTAAGCCCTCAAATCCAACTGTACCAAATGTAGTTAACATGCAAACATAAAATCGGAGAGAGCAGTTTATTCGAAACTTCGGGACTATCTTATAATTCTGCACGTTTACAGAATCCAAGAGATTATTATTTTGGGAAAACAAAAATTTGAAATTCTTGTTTTAAAACCAACAATTTGCACGATACACTTAAAACATTAAAATCACATTTTAAGTTTCACCAGATAACCTATATAAATAACTTGTTTTAGTAACTTCACTCACGATATAGTGCATAATCCCTGAGGATGATCCCGTATGTGGATCGAAACATGTAGGAGGAATATAAAGTTATTTTAATGTGAAAAAAAATGTGATTTTAATGTTTCAAGTGTATTGTGCAAATTGTTGGTTTTAAAACAAGAATTTATATTGTAATGCACGGTAATACAATGAAAAAATTTGAAACTTATGTCATCAAATTACTGATATTCACAACTAAGGTGTTTATATTTTTTTATTTAGGTAAATCCAAACAACATATTTGATGTTACAGTAGAATTATAAATCTCCAGGTGCGGAAAAATCTCTACATGTCCTACAATTATTGTTTCTCTGCAGTATAATTTAAACTTCACTTATTTATCCAAGAGGAATTGTGATTTTTTATGTTTAAATGAAAACATAAAATATGGATTTAGAATTTTGACGTTTTGCTGACCGTGCATCTCCGTATATTTATCTCAATATTTAACCAACATGATGCACAAATTTTGTTTCACAATAAGTTTTATTTCGTGCCTCTACATGTTTCGAGCACATGTGCTCATCATCAGGAGGTCAAAATTGCATTACACAGCCTCTGGTATCATCACACCTATAGGTGACCTCATGATGATGAGCACATGTGCTCGAAACACGTAGAGGCACGAAATAAAACTTATTGTGAAACAAATTTTGTACATCAAGTTGGTTAAATACTGAGATAAACATACTTAGAAGTCACAATTAGCTGGGATGCCAAAACAGATATGGAAGACTTACTGTAAGATATACAGTCCCGCATACCTATTGTATATGTAGGGTTAAGCATATCCGTCTCTGGGCAAAGTGTACTGGTCTTGGTACGAAAGTGTGTTTGAGGGATGTAGCAATCGTGTCGCTCACATACCTCACTCTTGCATTGGCTTCTTGACTTCATCTTGTGCACCGCCTCTGTCATTCGCTGTTTGAATTTCAGGAGATATGTCGCAGACTAAGACAAGACGAATGAATAGATGAATGGGTAGAATGAAGGAGAGAAATTCAGCTAGGAAGCGTCCTATATTTTGTTAGACATGGGCCTTTATCCAATGGATGTGTTCATTTGGCGGTGGAATTAGAATCCCAACCGCCCCCACCCCATACCCTTCCGCAGGGCTTGATGGAATTGCATGCTGGGACTTGAGGAATAAATTAGAGACCCCCAGGAGAACTTTGAAACGTGTTATAATGATGGAGGCTGTTTCCGCTGGCTTTAACAACCACCTTCGGAGATAACCATTAGAAATACACATTTTCAGCATCTGAGAACGAATAATTTCGTAGTAGCGGAAAACTCCCGCAAGTGTATCTTTTGATACTATAATTTATACTGTTTATCATGCGGGAGTCCGTTGGAAACCATTCAGATAAACATCGTAACAAAGTGGAAAAATACTGGCTGGCTATTTTAACGATTACATGGAGATTCTTCCAAGTACGGAAGTTACATTGATCATTATCAGGCACGTAGTAGATGCAATGGCGTTTTGGAAATTTCTAGCCTGGTGTATTCATATACAAACTCAAATTATGTCGCAGGTTATTAGCAGATATTTATTAAACTGAGGAATTCAGATCGATTGAAATAAGAATATGATCAACTATGACGAGAATTAAGGATTTGGAAGTCCGTCTTTGCTGTTTAAAAGTAGAAACTGTTGCGGCAGATTTACCCACTTTCCTTGGGTGTGATATGTCCATTCTGTGATAGCGATACACGTCAAATTACTCTTAATGCTAACGTGAAATTAAAGTAAATATTTAATTTTTTATTTAATTTTACAGTCAAAGTATAATTTTAGCTGGCTCAGGATAGGGACAGGTGACAGGCGCTTGTGAGAGTGGTAAGAACATTCGGGTTACATAAATGCGGGGAATTTCTTGACTAGCTGAAAACCGGTTGGCTTCTCAAGAAGGACTCTGCACCATGGAGTAAGTAAGTAAGAAAGTTATTAAGTAAGTAATAAGGTATAATTTGAGGTGTAAATAATTAGTATTCTCTAAAAATATATGTTCGAGAATATATTTAAAGCCAAAAAAGTCACTCTTCTAAGACAGGGTAAGTATCAGAACTTATTTCCTCCTAAACAGAATTCCAGATAGTTCCTAGATATTATGACGTTAGTGGTAGCCAATTTGAAAAATCCCATTTTCAGTCGTGGTCTTGTAAATTATGTTTTGATGTTTCATGTGTTCATCCAATTCCCTAACAAAGTTTGTACTTTCAAATGTGTCATGAATATTCATTTACTTGGAGGGACTGCACAGGAGTGCTGAGACTGTAGTCAATACGTAGCTGATGAAACAGCCCAAACTGCACTGAAAATACTCTCGAGTAGCTCTTATATTATGCTGGTGGCTGCTATCAGGCTACCTCATGGTGCAGGGTGCTTCAAAATGCAGTGATCGATTGGATAAAGTTTCGATTCGTATTTGGTACACCTTGTTTCATATTTCGGTTCAGACACCGACAATACTAACTCAGTTGAACATTCATATGTCCGAATTTGAATAAAGGTTGACCAACTAGATGACACTTGCTTTATTATATATTGCTCAAAATGTTTCAGACGTATTAACGTCTGAAACATGTTGAGCAATATATAATAAAGCAAGTGTCATCTAGTT
>Ga0123354_10018881_pt1 | contig 10822 bp, 7 predicted proteins | sample TergutLab28metaG_2_FD_97872 | JGI IMG/M metagenome (GOLD analysis project Ga0123354, IMG submission 97872) | Labiotermes labralis P4 segment gut microbial communities from Petit-Saut dam, French Guiana - Lab288 P4 | ecosystem: Host-associated > Arthropoda: Insects > Digestive system > Gut ... | reverse complement strand
TCCTGCACGACAACGCGCGGCCTGATACCGCGGCTCGCACAAATGCTTTAATCAAGCTCTTCAAGTGGGAGATTTTCGACCACCCTCCTTACTGTCCGGACCTGGCGCCAAGCGATAACCATCTCTTCAAGATGAAGGCCTGGTTGGCTACCCAGCGTTTCCACACCAACGAAGAGCTCATGGATGGAGTCAACAACTGGCTGCATAACTTGGCGGCACCGTTCTTTGACGAGGGGCTACAAAAACTAGTGTCACGGTACGACAAGTGCCTTAATGTGGATGGCAACTATATGCAGGGGTGTATCATATGATAGTTTGTGGTCCTCACAATGGTGCAAGAATTGTAACAACTTTGCAAACTGTTGAGGAGACACGTCTATTAACACATTAACACTGGCCATATGTCCTGGAAGTTACGCGACATTAATGCAATTGTTTCTCACAATTGTAGTCCCATATGTAACATCCACTTCGGTAGCATATGGTGTTTAAAATGGTGCAAGCATATACCGTACCAAATTGGCCACTCAACAAATTGTAGATGGGAGGATGGAATTATCGTCGGTCGTAAACAAATCGGTTGGGAAGGCGTGGACTGGATTGATCTGGCTCAGGGGAGGGACAAGGCGCGAGATCTCGTAAATTCGACAATGAAACTGCAGGTTCCATAAAATGCGGGGAATTTGACTGAATGAGACACCACGTTTTTCGAGAAGGACTGAGCCTCACGGAATTTGTTTGTTTGTTCTTCAGCTAGCTAGCAGCATTATTTAAGGAATTTCCAATCCCCGCCATTTCGTGAGTATTCGATAATTTCCACATTTTAAAAGGATTTATACCTCATCATCACAGGCCATGACCTTGAACCGCACACGCACCGCCATTTCACTCTCCACACATCATCTTCATTTCAAAATGCATGCCAACTTTGATTAATACTTGCAGTTCCTAACATACCTGTAGTTCGCCACATTTTCAAAGCAATTATTAGCTACCGTCAACAGATATGATTTTGTCGGACAGACTCGTTGCTAATCTCCTCTGTAAATATCCTCATAAACACTTTGGATTGGACAGGCAACGTAACGAGATTAGCGTGAGGCGAAGAGCACGTGTCCTCAAAGTTCGTCCACACCCGAAACTCAATTATTCCCCCTCCCTGGGGCCACCACGCCCCCACCCTCAATGATCTGCTCTGCTGTGTCTTTACTTGCATTCCCACCCCCCTCCCCCACTTTTCTATGGCGCTTTCCTTTCCTATCTTAATGGAACACTGCCCCGAACCTGCGTAATCTATTTCTATATCAGATTAACCGCTTTTATTGGATATCAGAATTATGAGCACGTTACACAAAAGTACTGTTGAGCTCAGAATGTAATAATGAGATAGAATGAAATATAAAACAAAATAATAGCAATTCTAGTACCAAACTTACTGTACCAATTAAGAAACATCGGCCTCCCTTTTATTCTGACTGCTATTTGCTGTTCGATTATAAAGCATAAGGTTTCGTGTACAGAACAGAGCAAAACACTGCCGAGGACTGCAATCGATTTCATATCGCCGTCTACAGCACGTCATCATCATCATCATTCACGTGTTAGGACTCGATAGACCTGTTTCGTCAATGTCTAGCCATCTCTTCAAAGGTCTTCCACGTCGTCTTCGTCCATTTGTTCGACAAATCAGCATTATTTTTGAAACCCTACTGGTGTTCATTCTAGTTACATGTCGTGGCCAATCTGATTTGTATCTTCGTCGTTTCTCGTCAACTGTTTCTGCTTTCAACTCTTCCAACATTTTTCCATTCTCTCTGTGGTCAAAACGGGTGCGGCCGGCTGTTCTTCGGAAAAATTTCATCGCGAATGATGTCAAACGTTTTGTAAACTTTTCCTCTAAGGGTCTAAATTTCGCTTTCATATAAAAGAATGGGGAGAGTCAGTGAATTATACAATTTTTCCTTCAAAATTTCTGGGCCAAAAATGGTTTGAAAATGCTGTTTATAATTCCCAGTATTACAGAAAATTTTGTTAGTTTTGGTTGAATATTGTTTTCATTTCCATTGGAAATATCACAAACGAGATATTAAAAGGTCTTTTTTCGTGTAAACATTCATCGCCCACAACGATTTTACATCTGAGTATTTTCCTAAATTGTCATATTCTCAGATTTTTTAGTGATATTTCCTTTCCAAATTTTTTTTATGTTGTGTAATGTTTTGTAATGTGAATTATCCCCTCAATCAGCGATATGATTTGATTGTCTGCAAAACGTAGAGAGTTTATTTTTGAACTGGTTGATAAAGTAAATCCTTTTGTGTAAATCTGGTTCCATTTTACTATTATTTCATTTCCGTATATATTGCAACGCGTGGGCGATAAAGGGCAGTCTTTTCAGACTCAATAATTCATTTGTGTGTTCTTCCGATAACTGAGTGTTTATCTTTACTCCTGTTTTGTTTTCAGAGTAAAATTGGATTGCACTTTTTAATAATAAATTGCGAATATTTTTACATTGTGATATTTAAAACAATGTCTTTTTCAACTCTGTCAAAGGCTTTAACACGAAATAACGGAATGCTAAATGGGGTTTCCAAATTAAAGTTTATTTTATTTATTTTTTTTGCAATTAATTTTATGCTAAACAATTAATCGATGCAAGATCTGTCTTCTCGGTATGAACAACATACCGGTAACTATACGTACCAAATACATTAACATATACGCTATATACTTTCTTCACACAATGTACGTATTTACAGACGTCCTCGCATCAAACATTGGTTATTTCTGTAACAGCATTAACTGAAGGCCCTTTATAGTAGACACCCACTCTGTTATGAGAATTTCAGTTCTTACAGAGGTGTTGATGAAGAAGCGCGTCTACACTAACACCTTTACACTTTGACTATTACCAATATTTACGTACATTTCGAGGGTGCGTAGCGCCATCCTCTTCTTCCTCTTTTTGGACTATTTCACCCTGCAGATGAACTATTACACTTTTTCGAAACATCAGCAATTGCTTACTGGTTAACAAGGAGTAACATCACAGAATGCACGAATATTTTACTGTGTTTTCTACGAAGTATGAACTGAATTTTTAGAAATTTGTCATATAAAATTCGAGCTTCAAGCCTTGACATGGATCAGGCGGTCAGTCGCTAGCATCTCAATGCCGAAGCCCGAATTCTACCCCAGGCCAAGCTACGCGGGATTTGTAGTGAAAAAGAGTAGCACATGAATATAGTTTACTTCCAGTATTTAATTTTTCCCCCGTTTCAGTATAATTCCACCAATGCAGCTTCACCTTAATACTACTCTTACCATAAGGACAAGCGGGCAAAAGATGGGAAATGTCAAACAAGGCAATGGTCTGTTGCATATCTGGGAACATCAGATAAAAAGTATAGGGTGTTTCGTGTCCTGTTTGACCTATAAGCGCCGGCTCTAGTCTCTGCCAGTCGCTCCGCCAGCGTGACGTCGTAGGCCGCGTGTCGGGGAGGGGGGTTTGACGGTCGGCGACGGGAGGTAGACGAAAGACAGTAGTGATAACAACTTTTAGAAAACCCGATAAACTCACTATAGCGTCGGGCTGGCGCTCATGGTCAAGAAAGAAAGACAACCCTATAAAGGTAAAGTTCACCCTAGAACAGGCCACGAAGGGAGTAGAGGTACAGCTCTATTCTTTATTTAGCCTCGGCGCAAGATGGGGGTGGGTGGTCAACGTCACTCTCCGGCCACTTTACCCACGGGAAAGACCCGGTACCCACTGTATTGGAAGCTGGGTGGGCCCCAGGGCAGGTTAGGTCGGGTGCGGAATAATTCGCCCCCACCAGGATTCGATCCCCGGACCGTCCAGCCCGTAACGGCTGGCTATACCGACTGCGCTATCCCGGTCCTCAAGAAGGCCCTATAATTCCCCATTATCTTTGTGCTTGTAAAGGTCAAAAGGTCAGTTGGTCAATGGAGACTTGGGTTAAAGCCCCGTTAAACCTGCATATAGTAAAGCCATAGAGGACAAAGTTGGAAACGGAAACTCCACGGTAATATTGCGATTTCTGGCATACCCTCTGGGCAGACAGAAGACGCGGCAGACACACGAACTGAACATACACTATAGGAGTTCCTAGCTACTTGCTACGGACAGCTGGCACTCACTCACCGGTGCTGACTACTGATGGTGCTGGTCTTAGGCGCTGGGGTGAGTCCAGCCGTATCACCAGGCTGCAGGAAGTCTTTACTGCTGGGTCCGCCACCTCCGCCGGACATCTGCACACCAGCTGGTGATTTGGGTGGCTTACAGGGGATTGCGGTCGGGTACGTCCGGGGACTTCCCGACATCAGATATTCTGCGAAAGAAACACAATATTTCAATACGTGCAAGAGTTGCTGGTTACGAGAATGGACTAGACGTAAATACTGATTAAACGTAAGCACATGGTCATGTCTCGAGATAAGAATTCAGGACGAATTCACAAAATAAAGACTGACAATAAATCCTTTGAAAGGGTGGAACAATTCAGATATTTGGGAACAACCGTAACGAACAAAATTATATTCAGGAAGAAATTAAGAGCAGATTAAAACCAGGGAATGCTTGCTATCATTTAGTGCAGAATTCTTTGTCTTCCTGTTTCCTATCCAAAAATATAAAGATTAATACATATACGACTATAATTTTGCCTGTTGTTTTGTATGGGTGTTAAACTTGGTCGCTCACACTGATGGTGAATAGTAGGTTGAAGGTGTTTGAGAATAGGGTGCTGAGGAGCATATTTTGACCTAAGAGGGACGAGGTAAACGGAGAGTGGAGAAAACTACATAACGAGGAGCTTAATGATCTGTACTCCTCACCCAATATTTTTCAGGTGATAAAATCAAGAATGAGATGACCAGAGCATGGGACAGGTATGGAGGAGAGAAGATGTTCATACAGGGTTTTGGTGGGAACCTGAGGGAAAAGACCACTTGCAGACCTAGCTTTAAATGTGGATAATACTAAAATGGATCTTCAAGATGTATGATGAGGGGGCATGTACTGGATTGCTCTGGCTAAGAATAGGGAAAAAAGGAGGGGTGTTTTGAATGCGGTAATGAACATTCGGGCTCCATAAAATGCGGTGAATTTTTGACTGGCTGAGAACCGGCTAGCTTGTCAAGGACTCGGCTCCATGGCGTAAGTCAATATTAATCAATAGCAGTTTCAGCTTACAGTATTGCCAAGTTCATACACATATTGCACGGAATGTGCCCGTAAGAACTGCACAAAATTGAAGGAAATATCCCAAATGTTGCACACATGCGGTCCGGGATATTTCAGTCAGTGTAGCGACTCGCTACGGGCCAAACGGTCCAGGGATCGAATCCCGGTAGAGGGGATTGAGATTTTCGGTACCTGTGCAGCCGGCCCTTAGGTCTGCCCGGCCTCCCATAAGACAGGAACCGGGTCTCTTTTCCGGGGGTAAAGCGACCAAGACAAGGCGTTATCACCCACGCCCATCTATCGCCGAGTTTAAAGAATAAGTACAGCTATACCCTTCTGCACCTCTGTACCTTCATGGCATGTTATTACTTACGTCATATTTGGCACGGTGACAGGTTTAGAGACTTATGAATATTCCAAATGTGTCAAAGGTCATGAAAACAAGACATGCTTTAAACTGTACGTGCAAAGAATTGAGTTAAATGTCCACCCGTCCTTCCTTCTACGACACTGTATTTCGGAAAATAATAATTAATCAGAAATGTATTAGAAATATCTTCGCTTTCGTAGGGAACATTCTAATAGAATGTTAACTTTTATGTCGCATTCGAGGGCACTTCAGGAACATTCCCCATAACACTATGCAATTGGAGGGAGAGGGGGGGGGGGTGTTCTATGGATCAGAGGAAATACAAAATTCGACGTTGTTAAGTTCCCGGAAACACTATTTGTCAAAGCCGATCTATCGCATTTGCTGGAATATGGGAGAAAATAACACATGTTCGGGGAGGAGATAAAGTACGGTTGTAGTCTCGTTGCTACGTTATGGAAAAAAAAAGCTTTGAGGGAACAGACTTTACTGAAGCCTTTTTTTTATCTTTCTAAAAGGGCGGTAGGTTACTCGAAAGTAAACTGTACACAACTGCAGCCAGTTCAATCCACCGTACTTCCTTATACAACTTTTTAAATATTTTCACAATTCCATCGTTCTATCCATTCTTGGTGTTCCAGGTGGAAGTTTCCTGAAAATTTCTCTACCAAGGTTTTGAAATTATTGCTTATCTCCCCAAGCCCGATCATAACCACCTATCTTGGTCATTACATCATGCTAGACTGTACTATCCTAACAGCGATAGGAGACTATAAAAATAAAAATGTTCATCATTAAACAAGAAGTTTTATGGAAACACTCTAATTACAATACAATATATTTCACTGTAAATATTGCCCCAGTTTATTAACACAGCCTCTGAACAACGCACATAACTGGAAAGTAAAGGGGTTTGCCTGCGCTTACGCCTTAGTCATGACGGACGTCTATTTTCCTCATTAATTACCTTGTGCAACGTAGCATAAATAACTCATTACGAACAGATAAACAACAAAGACAAGAACAAAACCTGCAACACCACAGCATAAACTACCAATGAATGAACGGATGCCAGAATTCCACTTCCGCACAGGAATATTACGTTTACAGATTTTTATACAGCATGCTTCAATATGAAAACATAACTCGTACTGAAATCTTAGCTCTCGGATATTAAGGAACTAAAAAGACAGATATTTTTAAAAATCATGAAAGAAATCTGGTTTACATAGGCCTTTCCTTTATATGTTAGGCTATGTGGAAGCGGGGTATACTGTCGACGTTTCGGAAGAGAATTCTGCTTTTATGTTCACTTTACTTGAGGTACAAATTACATTCAAAAGAGACTCACTTGAATCGTTCGATTACACATAAAAGTTGATTTACATTACAAAAATTATCGAAATGTTTACGCGACTCAGTGCATCGACCAAGCACAGCAAATCTCGCTACAATTAAATGTTGAATAGAAGCAAACAAAACACGCGGCTACGCAATCAGTTATTAAACAACTACAATATTCAATAAAAAGAAATATCATTGAAAAAGCTTCAGCTGCCCGCACACATAACGCGAATTCAGTACTCTAAAATTTCACATACGCAACGTGACAATACAGAACTTCGGTGAAAATATCAATTATTTATTCAACATTTTCATTAGTGAATTGCGTTGCATTTTTTGTGCTACGAGTCAACATATTGTTTACCTGACAATAACTCATGCCAATCTCTTGTCAGCGGCGGTGCCATATTATTTTAATATCATGCACACGTTTTTATTTTAGAGGCTAGCTACGCACAGCTTGCCACCTGGATCATTTTGATAAAGTAGGTCAGGTTTTTAATAATAATGACAAGCATTTACCTTTTACCTTTGATTTCTCGTCACAAATCGCATAAATCTGAACCATCAGCGACGAATAATTATTAAGAGCGATACTATAAAATGTAATGTAGGGCTATTTCTACTGTAAAATACATGAGTGGTCATTTGCAATTGAAAACTAAAAAAAAAATGTTTTTTAAGTACAGTCTGTTTGTTATACAGGCCTTATGTAACTCAAATTCACGTTTAAACAGTGGAAGGTTAAGAGATATTAAATTCTGACTGAATTCTGTTCCAAATCGTAGTTTTATTGATATATTTTATTTTTGTTTATTTTAATAACTGATTTAAGCTACTAATTTTAGTCGCTTGCATGTGAACTGTTCTGTAAGCAAACTAAGTATATTATCACGACTTGTGTGAACAAGATCGTAAGATACAGACAGAAATACAGATATACAGAAATTGTATGAAAGTGTGGCAGAGTTCAAACACTTCGGAACGACCATTAGAAATCAATTCGCCATTCGCGAGGAAATGAACAGCATACTGAATTCTCATACTGATCGCTACCATTTGGTACAGCGCGTTCTGTCTCGCATTTGGGACCCAAAAATATGAAAATTACAGTATATAGAACTAGAGCGTTTGCCTGTTGTTTTGTATTGTTGTCCAAACTGGTCTGTAACAATAAGGGACGAAGGCATGCTGAGGGTTTTTTGGGAACAGGTTGCTTAGTAAGATATTTGGGCCTAAGATAGAGGCGGTATACACGTGACTGGGGAAGGCTGCATAATGAGTAACTTTGTCATGTACTCCTCAATAAATATGAATCGAGTCACGAAATTAAGAAGCATAAACGGGCGGAACACGTGGCACGTATGGGGCAGAGCAAAGGAGGAGACATGATGGAAAGAGACGAACTGGAAGACCTAAGTGTGGGTAAATATTAAAATGGATCATGCAGGAATCGTTTGAGGGACGCGGACTGGTTTTTTTTTTTTTTTTTTTTGTTGGGAAAAAAAAGGGGGGCCCCTCTTTTTAACCGGGTGATGAACCTTCGGGTTATATAAAATGCGGGGATTTTCTGGACTACCTGAGAATCAGTTAGCTTCTCAACAAGGACTCTGCTCCATGGAGCGTCAGGTTATCACGGATATTGCTGTTCAAGTGATTGGTTATTGGAAGGGAGCATTCAGACAACACCAAAGGTTTATTCGAAGGTCTCCTATACGACCCTTTACTACATAACCTAAGAACTCGTTGAGTTACCATGCAACCGAGCAGGACCGAGTCACGTGGAGGAGGTAAACAGTACGTTCCTCCGAAACGTCCGAGAAACCTTCACTACGATGTAATAAAATGCAAACAGGACTTAAGTATGTATGTATGTACGTATGTATGTATGTATGTATGTACGTATGTATGCATGTATGTATGTACGTATGTATGTATGTATATATGTATGTATGCATGTATGTATGTACGTACGTATGTATACATGTATGTATGTATGTATGTGTTGTGTGTGTATGTATGTATGTATGTATATATGTACATATGTGTGTGCATGTTTGTATGCATGTGTATATGTGTTGAGCGAATGTATGTATGTGTATGTATTTGTACTATGTATGTATGTGTGTATGTAAGTATGCATGTGGACGTGTTGTGTGTATGTAAGTATATATGTATGTGTTTATGCATGTATGTATCTACATATGCATGTATGTATGTACGTACATTTATATTTATCCAGGAACTTCCACACGAAAATACACAGCCGTCAAGCCACCTGCCTCCATGCACCGCACCCGCACCCACACCATCGTGGTATACTCGCTCAGCCCGTCCTCTCTTACATTCTCAAAGCGCAATAGTGTGCAATACTGCGCAGTACTGGGCCAGCTTATGGCAGTCAAGTTCGGGCCATATCCTTGTGTTCAGCTGCCCTTCGGTTGAGAGACGAGTCAACTCATAGCAGAACGCGAGAGTAACCCCATAGCCGATCTACGCCTGCAGACTGACTCTCAAACTGTCAGCTTACTGCAAGCGGAAACCTTTTCTCGTAAACATTCATTAACAGTGGCTGTGACGGTAGTTGGTGGTAAGGCACCGGGTGACCATCTAAAATTGTCCACAATTACTTCGTGTTCCCTTCTGTACACACAGACAACATGATGTAATTGAATGGGTGGAGGATGTGACGTAAGTCAGGAACGTTATTACGGTACGTCGTAAGTTTGGATCTGCGAAAGAAACGGAAGGAACGGCGTTGAAATAATGAACGGTGACGTGATGAAGTCTGGAAAAAAATTTACCAGCGTTTTTGAGGGACCTATTGCCTCCATCTTTCAAGATATTGTCACCCATTCGCCCTAACGACGGAGGTAAATGTCCTTACGGAAAGTCGGTAGTGTCTGCCAGACTGCACGGGGTTGAAGAATACTTTTTCTTATTCAACACTATGCCAGCCGATTTCGGTGGCTGGGCGGTCTGAGGCTTGAATCTGCGGCCGATCGCTTACTGGGATTGCGGGTTCGAATCCCACAAGGGGCGTGGATGTTTGTATTGAATGTTGTGTTTTGTACAAGGTAGAGGTCTCTGCGACAGGCTGACTCCTCGTTCAGGTGAGTGCTACCAAGTGTGTGTGCCAATTATTGTGATCAGATTTCGACAATAACCCTCTACACCTACAATGAGTAGGTAGAAAGGATTCAGTCTAAGAATCTGTACAAAAACTAAACAAGCCTAACTTCTACAACCTTATCTTGTTTCACCCACAGGTGTTCCATTTCACAATACTACTATAGTGCACGTAACACAGAACATTGTGAAATAATAATGATAATATATATTTAGTGCAATTGGGTTGTCACCCGGTGCAGTGGTTATTTTACATATACACAAAATATGAAATTGGTTACTACTGAATTTAAGTCGGGAGGGCTACATGAGAAGCATGTAGTGGCAACTTGGAATATTGGGAACCATCTCAGCGTTTGCTTTTAGACACAGAGAAACCAAGACAAACCTTTGTCGAGGTGGCCGGTTGCAGGACCTTTCGAATACTGACTTCTAGCCAGCAGTCCGGCATCTAAAGTAAAAAAACAAAATATCAGAATTAAATATCTATAATGAGACCAGGAAAAGATTTCTCATGGCTGCTGGGGATGTGAGTGCTCGAGGCTTTCCGTTCCCTTACCCACTGCTGTATTCCTCACCAGCCTAATCAACAAGCTCAAAGCGCTCGTCGCTAGCGAGGTTTATTACGTACTTCACACTACACCGATTACGATAGCAAATGAGCTGCAGGGGAATATAGAAAAGTACGCTAGCGGGGGGGGGGGGGGGGGCGGAAACAACGCCTGGGGGGTGGGGGGGGGGGGCGCCCCCCCCCCCCTTTTCTCCCGCGCTCG
>Ga0123354_10018878_pt1 | contig 10823 bp, 10 predicted proteins | sample TergutLab28metaG_2_FD_97872 | JGI IMG/M metagenome (GOLD analysis project Ga0123354, IMG submission 97872) | Labiotermes labralis P4 segment gut microbial communities from Petit-Saut dam, French Guiana - Lab288 P4 | ecosystem: Host-associated > Arthropoda: Insects > Digestive system > Gut ... | reverse complement strand
GTGTGTGGTGGTTGTGTGTGTGGTTGTTGGTGGGGTTTTGTGTGGGTGTTCTGGCGTGGGGGGGTGGGGGGGGGGGGGGGGTGGGGGGGGGGGGGGGGGGGGGAGGGGGTGGGGGGATGTATTCGCGTTTTGCAGGAACAAAACCTTCTTGCCTACTAAGCTGTGGTCACATGACTAGTGGATAGGATGGGGACTGTAGGCAGGCCTAAAGGGAGGCATGGTTACGTACGTCGTTTGCTCCGGTGAAACTGTTTTGCCTTGGCAGTTTATGTCGCCACCATGTTCTCATATCGTGTAACATGCCGGAATAAAGTGATGTGGCTCCGGAGAATAAAATACAGGCAGGTCTCGCTTTTCTCTGTTCGTTGCGATTTTCAGGAACGTAACCCCAAAGTTAAACGAGGGCCTACTGCATAACGGTATTGATCTTGTACTGTACGTGGAGCTGCTGTTATTAAGTGTCACACTGTTCGAGTAGAACCCGAAGCTTCTGACTGACTGCCTAACTACCTGACTGACTGACTGACTAAACTAATGAACTAACTTCTGTCTTCAGCTAGTGCAGAAATTTGAGAGAGGCCATCCCGTTGTGTATTATCAAATCTGTATAATATATTATGCACCGTCAGTACACAACATACATCAAACAAGATGCAGTAATATCACCTAATTGTAATTATTGGCCAAATATCACCTAAGTGTAATTATTGGCCAAATGTCACCTAATTGTAAGTATTGACCAAATATCACCTAATTGTAATTACGCCAAATATCACCTAATTGTAATTGTTGGCCAAATATCACCTAATTGTAATTATTAGCCAAATATCACCTAATTGTAATTATTGAATCTTGTTTGATGTATGTTGTGTATTGACGGTGCATAATATATTATACAGATAGTGAAGAAATTCCGGCATTGTAAGGAAGCCAGAATTTATTCTTTAATATGTAATATTTTAATCATTGTGTTTTCACTCTGGGGACAGTGAAGACGAGATTGCGAACCTGATAGTAGTAAGAATCCCCGAAAAAATTCCGAAGTCCCCCACTGGTCACGATCTGAACCCCTACCATCAGTCGTCCATCTTAAATTACTCCAAAACCTTTCCGTGTAGGGTTTTTAGCCGCGTTCCCAAAATTACGAAAAGCGACTGCTGGCTTCGTCGTGTCTGTTCCTCCGTCTGTCCATCTGTCCGCATGGAACAACTCGGTTGCAACTGGGCGGATTTTCATGAAATTTCATATTTGGGTATTTTGCGAAAATGTGTCGAGAAAATTCAAGTTTGATTAAAATGCGACAACAATAAATGGCACTTTGTGTGAAGACGTTGTATATTTATTATAGTGTTCTCGCTGAATCATTCCTAAATTGAGAAATGTTTCAGACAAAAGTTGTCCAGTTAGGACTACTAAAGGATGTGACCCTGCCTTCTGATATTCAGATAGAAAATAAGACAACCGTGTAAATGGATGGCAGATGGTGGAATATGTCGTTAACGATGCAAGGGAATACTGAAACGCCGTGTTATCGTACAACCTGTCCGTGCAGAAAATCTGCAGTGACGCTGTAATCGACCATTGAGGTGTCCATCAGAGTGACAGGAATTGCCTTTGCGCGCTTCGTGCGTACCGCAGCATCCATTGTTTTGTTGTTCGCATGCGTGATACAATTGTTCTTGCTGGGTCTCTCCGTTTCCTAACAACGACAGTAGTTTTAGTTTTTTCCCGAAATTTTGTTTCGTAATGGGAAGAGATGTACGTGGATTCGCACCCGTGCGTGTAACAACAGTGTTAACAAACTTGAGAGGTTTTCTTAGTAAATCGAGCAACATTTATGCTTGTCTTATGCCTATCATTGTTATTTTACGAGATGCATGCAGAGCCTGACGGACCGGCAGACATTGATAATTACACACACACACACACACACACACACACGACACGACACGACACGACACGACACGAGAATAATTAGAGTTACGTCCCCACTTTCTCGCAGTCCTCAAAGTTGTTGTTTCCCAAGAGGTTTCCCCACCAACCTACTATCTAGGCCGCACATTCCTTGTCTCTTACGTGCTGAGCCCGTCCTAGATTTGTCTATCCTAATAATAGACCACCTAAATAAACCTTTAGAGTTGCCCATTAAGTCGTATCCTAGATGCTGACGCATCAACCTTCGTAGGTCCAAAGGCCGTACGTTTCTGTGCACGTTTGTTACAGGCATGTGTAATTTGTACTTTTTTCGTCATAACGAAGGACCGAGTTTCATACTTATGCAAAATAGGTGGGAAAACTGTCTTTTTATACGTTCTTAGTGTTATTTTGTGCAATGAGTTCATGAACAATTCATTCTTTTGAATTCGTGTATCTTTCGGTGGTGTTGCGTGAGTTGGATCAGCTGTATTTGCCTCTATTTGTGTAAATTTGTCTTGTGTTTAGCGTACGTGAACGTTCCAAAGCTGTTAGGTAATATTTATAACTTTCAACCGCTAGAGTTAGGAGTGAAGTGTACGCCCGTGTAGTGCGTGCAAGTTCACGACAACATAATTATTATTTTAAGGCACTTTATTGATCTGTTTATTCTTATTATAGAAATGCCTTCCCGATTGACGTAACTCGTTTCTACACGCGATAACGTGCCCTGGAGCCCTGAGGCTGTTTTCGACTCACTAGGAAGGCCCTAAATATTCGTAATTAAGAGTAGGGTACTGTCATTGTCAGAGGCACGCGGTGGCGCAAGTGGTTGAGGCCCTGCGCTACAAACCGGAAGGTCGCGGTTTCGATTTCCGATGGTGTTATTGGAATTTTTCCTGCCGCACTATGGGACTGGGGTTGACTCAGCCTCTGTCAGAAACGAGTACCAGGAATATTTCCTGGGGGGTAAAGGTGGCCGGTTCATAGGGCCGATTGTCTTGAAATCTGGGAGCTTCAACATACTGGAACCCTCAGGGTCTCTCCAGGCCTGGAATGGGATTGCTTTACCTTTTACTGTCATCGTCAAGTCTGGTGGTGAAAATAAGAAATGTGCCGTCTCTCAGTTTCTGTTTCCAGTATGACACAGGCAAGTCAACTGAGACTCCCGCTTAGGAAATGTAAAGTTATCTTTTTTCCTCAAACTCAGTAGAAAAGAAAATACTCCAATTGTCGTAAATAGGCCAACGAAAATAAAATAGTCTTTTGTTATAACATTTGAATTGAAGCCCCAGTCTTTAATCTTTGCATAGGTTTTTTAGAAGTATTTTTTTTTAGATAGTAATTGTGATCAGTCCCACCCTCCTACATGCTGACAGTTGTATTTCTACATTTCCGTGTTGGTTCATTTTCTGAATTTCTGTTTCGTTAGTGTCCCACATTCCAAAGTAATTACTTAATTATTTAAATTAGCATAGATTAATAGTCGATTTAACAACCGCTTTACCGGGGTGCTGATAAGTCCCTAGCCCGACCAGCAAGGAAACAAACTCGGAAGCATGTCAGGGATGCGCGCGATTTCAACAACATCGATACGCGAGCTGTCATCAAGTTTTTTTCCCCCTGCAAAGCAAGGCGCCGAAGGAAATTCACGCCATTCTGACAGAAACATTAGCTTGTTTCCTTCCTGGTCGGTCTAAGGACTTATCAGCACCCCTGTACAGTTACTTTAACGTCTGCCGAAAATACGAGTATTTCAAGTATACGTGTTAATTGTTAATGATTTGAAATTAGTATTGAAGTTACATTTTTGTAACGGCGAGAGTGTACGTCCTTCGCTCGGTTTTTCTATTAATAAATTTTAGAAGGCGTCATTTAATACCCAAGAAATAAAGTGACGGTACTGTCATGGGGTGCGAGGCGTGGCCGTTAAACAACGTGACTGATTTCAGAAAAGTGCTTCATGAAAGAAAGTATTTTGTGTACATGTTATCCCTGTTCAAGTAATTTCCATCGCAAGCTGCAGGCCGCTCCATAGGAGTATTCCAGTCCTCGAAGCATTCCCTGAGGTCATTTTGTGAGGGCGCTTTAAGTAACTCGGTCGTTTTGTTATGGATTTCTTCAGCTGACTGAAAATGGGTTCCTTTGAGCAAACTTTTCAGTTTGGGAAAGGGGAAAGAGTCACATGAGTCATTATCCGGTAAATGTGTAGCCCAAATTTTATATATTTTTCGTCTGATGTAGATAAAATTCAGTATAGCAGATGTCCACAAAAAAATATTACGCAATTGTTAGTTTTGGTGAAATCGACCAATGAAAGGCAAGTTTATTTAGTGGGCGTAAATGAATTTGTAATTTCCATATTTGTTGACTTATTTTATATGAGTTCGCCAAAAGACATTTGTATGATATGGGCATTTTTATGTTTCGTCAGAATCGGCACAGGAAAGACCAAACTTCCCTTGTGCGTAAAAATTAAAAGACATTTAGGCTTGTGTCATGAAACCGTATGGCCTTCTGAGAGTGGAGAACACCATTGTGAAGTCTGTGTACTACAATGGAGTACGCCATTTTTAGTCTTGTACACAAATATGTACTTCGTACATCACAGAATACGCAGTGTGTTTCCTTTAGAAAGACCAATCGATGAGTGCTGTGTAGGGCAATAATCGCTGTTTGTTGTAAGAGTCGCATGATAAACATAAATGCACTGTGTGGGCAGAGATTTTAATGTTAAAACCTGACAGTGTAGATACTGGCCATTAGGCTGTAAGGGGTTGAACTTAAACCTTCTGCTATCGGAACTCCTAATGAAGTAATCTGTAAGCGACCGCAGCCGTGCTAATTGGTTTGACTACATACGTCATTAACGGGGTTTGCGTACAATGCTTGCTCACAGCCTTAGGCAAAATTTTGAAGGGACACAGTGACTGTTTGTATACCAAAACAATTGATCACAATGGGGCAGAACACAATTGATAATCCGAGCTATCCTGCTACAGTCATCTGTGAGGGGTGTACAGCTTACGGCGGGGGTGTCAAGTGGGACCCGATGGTCGTGTTCACTTGCTACCCAAGAATATAAAACTGTCCCGTCTCTCATGTTCTCTTCACTTTTAGCTTACTACAGGCCTAAGAACCACTTCTTGACCGAATTGTATTTGTTCTAATTAATGTCTCTATGTAGGCCTCATGTGGATCTTCTCGTTAGTTTTTGAGGTAAATTCATTCCTATTTTGTTTTTAATTTTGGATTGGGAATATCGACAATTAATTCTATATAATCAGATATAAATCGTCGTATTTATTTTTGTATAATTTCTTTTAATTATATTTTGTTGTGTGCTTTTAAGTTTACTTATTTGTATTGTAATCTGTACCGCGAGGTTTTGCTTTTGTATGTGGAAGTGTTTCGTTTTGCTGTACCTTGCTGTAAGTATACAATACAGGCCTAAATGGTGCTGCTAGTAACCGTCGTGTTGTGCTTGGTAATGATGTTGCGGTCGTTTTCTTGCTGTTGCCTCTCATATATTCGGTCGTGATGGATCCTCTAGTGTGCACTATGAACTACCGAGGGGCGGCAGATGGAATAAAGGTTTTCCCTGAGCTTAAATAATACACCAGATGAACGTGTGGGTGAGTAGAGAGAGGTCTTCACTCATTATTGATCTCTGCAGCTTCACGCCTCCGCCGTTTTTCCGTCGGGGAAAGATCCCTCCGTACCCTTTCTGTATGTTTGGTGCGGCTGCAGAGTCAGTATGAATGCTTTGGAGAAGAAAAATTCTTTTGTTTCTTCTTGGAATCGAATCCCGGTTGCTCGGTTGTCTAGCACATAGCCCAGGCTTTTATAAGTACTGACTACACTGTGTTGGTCCAGTCGTAGAAGAAGAATGGGCGTTTCCAGCTATGTGTAAGGTAAGTTATAGTTCAGTGTGACGTGACGTTTCGATACAGAACTGGTGCTTCGCTCTCAGTCTCATAATGTCTGTTAAATAGCTTAACCTTGTAAACCAACAGGTTTAACATTCAAGAATTGTACTTTCTGCCCACACTATATTGATGTGTTTTGTATTTATCTCAGAACAAAAAGTGACTTGTGCCACTTACATCATAAACTGATTGGTTTCATAAGCGAGATGAAAAGTGTTTACTGCGCGGTCCGAACCGGTCTTTAAATAAAGCAGTCTGCGCTTCGTCTTTAAATGGTTAAGGTGCTCATATAGAAATTGATACATATTTGCGAGTTTTCAGGTTTTCGTAGCGCTTCGTCAGGGGGTTATAGTATCCTGACGTTTCGAGGCAACGTAGTATGTTTATCTTCAGGGGTAGATGTGTAATGCATATTTCATATGTAGCATTATTTCGTACATTGAGATTTACAAAAAATGGACCAGATTTTTTAATGTATCTCAGTAATTAACCAACTTGATGCACACAATTTTTGTTTTACAATAAATTTATTTCATGCATCTATATGTTTCGAGCACATGTGCTCATCATCAGGAGGTCAAAATTGCATTATACAGCCTCTGGTATCATCACACCTGTAGGTGTGGAATGCATGGCATTCCAACCAGTCCTCTCTCAACCTGTGCACGGGACGGCCACCTATAGGTGTGGTGATACCAGAGGCTGTATAATGCAATTTTGACCTCCTGATGATGAGCACATGTGCTCGAAACATGTAGAGGCATGAAATAAACTTATTGTGAAACAAATTTTGTACATCAAGTTGGTTAATTACTGAGATAAATATACTGAGATGCACGGTCAGCAAAACGTAAAAAAAAATCAGATTTTTTAAAGTCCACTGTAGCGCAGATCATGCAAGAAATGCGTAAGGTATTTGTAATTTTTTTTATTATTTCTATGAACGATTGTTTAATGACGGAAGTATTTAAGGCAGGCAGGCGTTTTACGTTCGCAGAATCCCTTATGTTATGGACCAGATCCGCTTGCTTGAAAGGGATTAACTTGCTGGGGTGCGAGGTAACAGTGCATGACAAAATGATGTGGAGAGAGTGTAATTTAAACAGTTACATTGAAAATATAAGATGTGAATAAATGGGACTGGAAATTATAAGATACACAAATTTTATTTTTAAAATTATTCATCCCGTTGGATTGAACAATGAACTAAAAATGAAACAAAAACAATCGAACACAACTTTATAAAACAGTCACACAGTTACATGTTTCGACACCTTGGGGTCAGCATCAGACTGGTTTTTAAGAACGTATTGAAAGAAGTACACATGTTGCATTGTGGAAGTGAGATTTCACTTCTTACAAGTATAAATTCCATTCTTTCTTTAATACACGTACATTTAATTTTTGATGAAAATAAAGTGATAGTTAAACTGCTAAAATCTTTTAAAATTAGCACTTTAACTATCGCCTTATTTTAATCACAAATTGAATGTATTAAAGAAAGAATGGAGTTTTAATTATATTTGTAAGAAGTGATATCTCACTTCCACATTGCATACTCATTTTAGTACGTTTTTATAAAATCAGCCTGATGCTGACCCCAAGGTGTCGAAAAACATCGCTGTCTGAATGTTATATAAAGTTGTGTTTGATGGTTATTATGTATTCTTTACTTCATACGTAAATTTTTTTTTATAGTCGAAATGCATACTGTAGTTCACTGCACTTTGTGGTTGTATAGCGAAGGTGGCAGTCAATCGAAATACTGTATGATACGGAATTTCTGTTCCTAGACTTCTTCGTCGACAAGTGAAGGTGATGCTATAGCGGGGTTGGACTGTATGTAATACACGTACATGTTATAAACTTTGCCGCGATAGCTCAGTCGGTAATGTGGTTACAGGCTGGACGGCCAGGGAAAGATGTTTTATTCGTCCTCACAGGCTCGTGTGGTCCGATGGGTGGGTTGTCCCCACCACGAAGTTTCTCTGCATTCATTGTGTCCACGTACAGGAAGACGAGGTGTGACGACAGGTTAGAACGTTGCTGTTATTGAATGGTTATGTAAGAGCATTTGCATGGCTCTAACCAGTATTTCGTATTTCCAACACAAATCAACATAGAATTGCACAAATTTTTAATCTGTGCTAAAAGTTCGTTGCTAGAGGATTATAAAAATTAGTGTACAGTAGCTTGTAAACCACTGTATTATTGTAAATAACTTTTAAGTCACATAGGCTTATCGAAATCTCTCTCTCTCTCTCTCTCCTGTGGCGCTGCGGCCCAACGCGGGCCATGGTCACCTCATTCTTGAAGTTCCTATATCACACACAACGACGTATCACAGTCGGTAGGACTCCTCTGGACGCGTGATCAGCGCGTCGCAGAGACCTCTACCTGACAACACACAACACTCACAACAGACAGACATCCAAGTCCCCGGCGGGATTCGAACCCACAATCTCAGCAGGCGAGCGGCCGTAGACCTACGCCTTAGACCTCACGGCCATTGGGACTGGCTTATCGAAAACTAGATGTTAAATAATAATAATAATAATAACTCTATTGGACTGTACAGCCTCATTCATAGTATACTACTTAGTGGGTGCCGGAAATTGTAATCACAAACGCGCAGAAGTGTCATAAGGTAATGTACTGCACTGCAGATTGTACGTAAGTGTGAGCGGCGGACTAATTTAAGGTGTCCTGATGATCGTGATAAGCCCGTCAACGTGTCTCGTCTCAAAGGGGCAATATGCAGCAGACAGGCTAGCTATGCAGATGCAACGTGCCGTGGCAAGAGGTTTACAAATGAGGTGATGCCATTTGCAAGCTGACTGACGTCTAAGAAGAGCGGCCGCCACTGTGAGAGCCCTCCGTACTTTATATGGGATCGCCCCTTCTGTGCCCGAATTTTTCGTGAAATAAATGCTATTGAAATAATGAAACTGCGTATTCCTTGTGACAGTTCTTGTCTCCGCCGGCCATTGTTCTGATAATTATCATCACCGTGGCGCCGCTTGACGGTTTTAAAGGGTTGCCAAGAAACGAAACACAAGTGGGACTGAATAACTTATGGTGTACGTAGGTTTGCTGGTGCACTGTAAATATCGGTTAAGGACGCAGCCTCGCGAGGGAAGTTTGTGCTTAAAAATTGTTAACTGGCTTATAAATTGTCCATTTTATTTGTACATATTTCATTGGTACATCAGAAGATATAAAACGTAACATCATCAGTACGTAATAAGTAACTGATCAGTAACGAATAGTAAAATTTGAATGCGATGTTTCTGACGCTGAGTTTTTGTCTCGTAGATGTCAAGGTGCGAATTAAACCGAGGCTGGAATGGCTGTATTCAGTCTTCTCATACCCGGTTATTTATTAAGTACGTGACAAAGACGCATGTTGGCAACCCCAAAGCTTGTAATTTCGTTAAAAGTTCTATTTTAGTGTATTTCACTTGGCATTCTACTTGAAAAAGTAAGTCTTCATACGGATTCGTGTCGTAATAACGTAGTATCCGAATGTTGCTGCTTGTCCGATTGATTTTTTTTGCTGGCCGTCGATTGCATGCTGTTCGCCCAGAACGGTGGTTTTCAGATTCTTGATATCCGTGGAACCCTTTGGACTAAATCTTTTCACCGAAAGTAAAAGTGTATTTTTGTGCAAAAATAATGCTTTTTAAATCTTTTATATACAGAAGTAAAATGCGGAACTGGAAGGGACGAGAAGAAGGGAAAGAAGACCTAGGAAAAAGATGGAAAGAGGAAGTAGAAAGAGATCTTCAAGTGCTGGGAGTGAGAAGATGGAGAGAGTTGGTGGCAGATAGGAAAAAATGGAAGGACATAGTTCGGCAGGCCAAAGCCCACAGTGGGCTGTAGTGCACATGGAAGAAGAAGAAGAAGAAGAGGGGAGGAGAAGGAGAAGAAGAAGAAGAATGTGCAGGCACATTTACGAAAAACAGGATTTTATTTTTGTTGATTTACACTAGAAATAAACCTGGCACCAGTGATGTACCAGTTTGGGAGGGAAAATTAAAAGACGCAATTCAGTATTACCAAAATTGTATTTACCCACTTAATTGTAAAGGAAATGTGTTTGCGGAAGCCATGAAAGTCGCCCACTCACGGAACACGTTTGTAATACCAGTGGCCTACACGAACCCCGAACTATTTTCATGGAACTGCGGAGTTGACGTAACAATTATGATGTCATCTGCACAAAAAGGATTCCACTACCTGTCTGAGACAACTGTCAAAGTAATTTTCAGAGGTCTGAATTTTTCCTCAATGAAAGCGTTGCGTTTCACTGGTTTCCTCGCATTAATGGCATTACTGCCTGTGGCTACCGAATATAGTAGCAGTTAAAACACGTAATATATAATTATTGCCTGTGTCTAGTTTCCCTGAATGTGTACCGTTTCGTGGGCAGTTAATGTTCGGATGTGAGTAATTTAAACACAACCTTTCCTTAAGCCGTTTATCCAACAAAAAGGAAATGTAATACGTATTAAATGTTTATTGGCTCAGTATTTCCACGTACATTGTAAGGCAATGTGGTATTTTATTTTTATTTGTAGAATACTGGTTTAGTTCAGTGACTGCTTGCTGCTGCCCAATTATCTAAAACGTGAAGTGAGTGAAATATATGGAACTGGAAGTTTATCTTCGATGTGTGTTTGACCGTGCATCGTTGACATAAATAAAGTAGATGACCAACTAGATGCAACAAATTTATTGATCTTCAGATTAGCTCAACATGTTTCGGGCAATTTTTTGCCCATCCTCAGGAGCGCAACACTGTGATTTACAGCATGGGCAAAGAATTGCCCGAAACTTGTTGAGCTAATTTGAAGATCAATAAATTGTTATTGTTTCATCTAGTTGGTCATCTATTTTATTTAAGTTTATCTTCTTTTATGTGAACGTGAAACTCGGTGCTTTGCCCTGGCGAAGGGGTGTGGGGGGAGGGAGGGGAAG
>Ga0123354_10018877_pt1 | contig 10823 bp, 8 predicted proteins | sample TergutLab28metaG_2_FD_97872 | JGI IMG/M metagenome (GOLD analysis project Ga0123354, IMG submission 97872) | Labiotermes labralis P4 segment gut microbial communities from Petit-Saut dam, French Guiana - Lab288 P4 | ecosystem: Host-associated > Arthropoda: Insects > Digestive system > Gut ... | reverse complement strand
TGCAAAAGGAAGCGGAAAAGAAGTTAAAATACAAGAGTTTATGTATAGAGATACAACGAATGTGGAACCTGAAATGTACGATTATACCAGTAATAATTGGAGCCACTGGAATAGTAACGAGAAGCTTAAGGAAAAATTTGGAGGCTGTACCAAGAAAACATTCGATAGATTCACTACAAAAGACAGTTATGCTTGGAACATCACACATAATACGGAAAGTACTGCAGTGTGAAGCTTCAAGCCTGGGCGGTGGGGATCACCGCTGGTTCAAGAGAATTACCAGGAAGAAAAGGCCTGTGACAAGAGACATCCATATCGAATAATAATAATAATAACAATAATAATAATGACAAGAACAATAATAATACGCAAGGTTCACTCTGTAACAGGCCATGGACGCGCAGAAGGGGAATTAGGTATAGCTTTATTCTTTTTTTTAACCTCGGCGCTAGGTGTGGGGTGGGTGGTCACCGCCGCGCAAGAACAAGAACAACAACAACAACAACCTCGACGACGATGATGATACTCCTCACCATTAAACTTCGGTTTGTCACGGTGCTCAGTCCCTATTATTTTAAATTTTCTTTAGCTGTATTTTTTGATCGCAGAAATATTTTGTGTGAATTTTTACGTTGCTGTATATGCAGTGTCAGTTACGGACTACGCGTCGGTAGAGTTCCCAGGTTCATTTTGCTTTGGGCCCAGAAATATTTTAAACCGGCCCTTCTTTGGGACGATACCTTGCAACCTGGTACGTTAAAATAGACCACTATTGCTTTCTTCCGTATCCTTCCCAGTTCACAGTGCCATTGGTATAATGTTCCTAGGCAAACTTGGAGGAGTCCTTCCCATTTATTAAATGGGTTTGGTGTAGTTAATTTAGTGAAGTAACAGTTGTGGGTGATCGTGGTTCGATTTCCAGCAAGGTCAGAAGGCTCTCTTTGCCATCACGTCAGTATTCTCTTTTGTCATAGGGAGCAATGAATTGGCAAGGTATGGAAAGGAGCCACAGTGACGGAATTGAGGGTGGCTGTCCCGATGTTGCCCGAAGGGAGACTACGACAAGTCACTGCTAGGATCTCTGGAATGTCAGTATAATTACTAGGCCGCGGGCTGTATGACCGGACAGTAGGGTTCGATTCATGAGAGGCGAAGACTTAGTATTCCCCGCTGCGTAGGTTGACTCTGGCCACCCTCTGTCCTGCACCTGGGTAACGGGGGCTATATTCCAGGGGTTAAAGTTGTTGGGGCGCCCCATAGAATCGAAGTCAAGAAGGGCATTGTACGCCCACTTTGCCGCAAGTCTTAAATATTAAGCACACAGTTTTGTTACTTTTACAGTATGCTGTAAGCGATAACTGTTGTTTGATTGTTTAGGCTCTAGGGAATATAATGTGGTGATTGTGGTTGGGACTGTGGAGCCCATTTGTCGTGCAGTTATGTTGTTTTCTGACTGCGTCTGATGGCTGTCGTCTGTCTGCTGCTCTTTGTAATTGTGCGGAATTGCCACCAGATGAGTTTCGCCAGTGGCTTGTTTAATTTAACGTTTTGAGGCTAATTATTGGCTTAATGATGCGTGCCTGCTTGTCTGTGGTTGCCAGAATCATCCGACTGACCTTTTTTTTTTTTTGTGTTTTAACTGTGCCACTGGATACGATGTACCCCTTTTTTTTGTGTTTTAACTGTGCCACTGGATACGATGTTTGACCATCCCAAATTATGCCCGTCTTCGTGAGATGAAAGTACAAATCCATATTGTATTTGCGAGGATTTATCGGGCGTTATTTGCAGTTGACCACGACGTCGGGGTAACGAATATGTACCGTGGTTTGAGGATTTGACAGTGGTGATGACACTTCCTAACGGACAGTGCTGTTTGGATAATGCGATGATTGTCGTCGGGAACCCTCGAGTTATATCCGAATACCAGTGTGGGAACTTTGGCTTTGTTGTGGTTTAGAAAAGGAGCGGTCACGTGGAATAGCTTGCACTGTATGCGGCTCGTCTCGAACCCGAATTCCTCGGCTTGGGATTCAAACCAGATTACCAGCCCTCTCAACTGATAACATGAACTTGAACCACATCCATCTCCCTTCGGGGTTTTTATTTATTGACTCCTAAGACCATTGCTGTTAAAACCGTGCTGTGGCAGTTGAGAGTGAATAGAAATGGTAGGTCCATCATCGCGATTAAACCTTCCCCACAGTTTATGTGGCCTCAGGGTAAAGACACGTGGTGGTGGAGGGAAGGGCTTTTATTCACACCCCACTGATAAGGCGAGCAGCTACTGGCGGAATCTCCCATTGTCGGAAATAAGGAAGAAGTCCCCTTCACTGGAGAGTGGACAGCATAAAGTAAATGCTGTTTGCGGTTCATTTATGTGGAACAGTTTGTTGATACCGTTGAATTTCTGTCAGTGTGTTTAAATTTTTGTTTATGTCTCTGGTAACATTGTCAGTGTATCAGGAAAGAGATTTTGAGTACTTATAAAACGCAGCACGATTGAGTGTACAAAGGATAAAAACGTTATCTGCAACATGTCAGAATGAGAATATTCATTTGTCTAACGCTTGAAGCATAACATTTTAGTGCATAAGGCAGTTTAATTTTGTCTGTCTTACATCAGTATGAATGTTGGGTCTCGAATATTAAGGGAGAACATAGGCTGAGGATGTTCAGGGATAGGGTGCTGAGAAAGATACTTGGGCCTAAGGGGGAACTGGTAACAGGAAGGGAGGTTTCTACTAGCCAAATTATTATTGGGATGATGAATGTAGGAGGATGAGTTGGATGAGGCATGTGACATGTTCTGCAGAAAACAGATATGTGTAGAGGGTTTTGGTGGGGGAGAACCTGAAGGTATAGATGAGAGGGTAGTATTAAAGTGGATCTTAAGGAAGGAATTAGGATTATAGGGTGTGGACTGGATGAATATGGCACAGGACAGGGACAAGTGCTGGGCATTTGTGAACACGGCAGTGAACCTTCGAGATTCATAAAATGTGGTGTAAATTTGGCTGGCCATGAAACTAAAAGGACTTTGTTCTTTGTAGTTTGTTTATTTGTTGGTTGGTTAACACAGCTTTGATGTATTCTTGGTTTATTTGTGGATTGGGGAAAATAGTAACAAGTTGTTGTGGCCTGTTTTGAACTTTTCGTGTGCACGGCATCATTATCATGAAAATTATATCGTTCGCCCTTCATTGAGCAAAACCCGTTTCAGGTTGAACTTTATTAATTCAAAAATGTGATTTTGGAAGTAATTTGGACCTTCATGAATGTGAATGATATTGCTGTGTATCTGGAATTCTTAACGTTGTTATTTCTTGCACAGTATGTGTGCATTATCATCACCATTGACAGTACTACTGCATTTGTACAGGGTGATTCTGGAGTAATCTGTCGAATGTTTTTAGTATGTTGATGAAGTCATTTTGAATGAAAAGATCCCTGTCAACTTGGGTTATATTAGAAGGTCGAAGGTGCAGTGTTGATCTGGTTGAAAACACTTTTTCCAAGTCACAGGCAGAGACTGAACAACAGGATATTTTTGATGCATTTTATTATTAAATGGGATTTATTTTTTAAACTTACAGTGAATTTTTGTGATGTTTGTATGAAATAGTCCTATTTTAGGTGTGTGTGTGTGTCTTTTAAAAGTTCTGTGACTCCTTTAAACTTTTCACATTGGATCCTTACTAAACAAGACCTTCTTTTACTCCGAATAACTCGATCCATCTAGCCATAAAGTTTGGCATATTTTTTGTAAATTACCCTGTGCTGTTGTCGTCATGCATTGGAGTGTGCTTTGTAGTACTGATTCAGTTTGTATGTTTTCAGCAGTCAGCGCCTTTGCCAATCTGCGGGGAATGCCTGGGCACTGCAGCCAAGAACCGACTTGGCTGTGCTGAACCCCTCAGCTCGTGCTCAGACTGTGGCAGTTCAGTGCATCTCTCATGTGTGGGTGGTGGGCGAGGGGCAGAACTTGCTGCCCTGCTAGCCAAAGGTGGTCGGTGGTTCTGCGAGGAATGTCGTACATGTGCTGGATGCAATGAGACTGCAGACCAGGCAAGTGCCCTTGCAAAACTGAGATTGCTTTGGCTTGCAAGCCATTCAGTTGAATGCACTGTTGGTCTTAGGTGATGCATACAGAAGTAATTTGTGGCCTTTTAATGATGCCAAAAAATGTGATGTGCTTCATAAATTTCTCATGTGATGTCTTTACAATTTGGTGTACCTTGTTGGATTTGTGTTTGTTTAGCATGGACACAGACTTACTGTTGGCATACTGTTTGGATTTATTATTACATTGACACAAAAAAGATTTGCCCTCAATATTTTTTGAAATTTTCTTAAATATTAAAATATTTGATGCTACAGTTGGGTGGAGGGGATGAAATCTGTTATTTTTTTGCACGATGCTTCATTTTTAAATAGGATGACGGAAGTGTGAGATTCTCATAGAAGTGAATATTAAGGTACCGGTCTTGAGAGATGTGTCACCATTCAGTCTGGTAGATATGTATCTGTGTTGCAGAGTAACTTGCTGCCTCTCTTTCAGGGTTGGTATGAAATGGAGGCAGCAGATTGCTGTGAATTGGTGCATATCTACACAGTATTTCATCCCAGAGGACTTTAATCTTGGATGAAGTTTGATTTGACATTTTTATTGGCGTGATTTGGACCAAAATAATGGTTGCTGTATGTCTAGTGGAGTGGAATGCATTGTGTACATAATTTCATAAAATGGAGTGGTTTCAGAGATGAAATATAGAAACATTATCACAGCTGAATGAGAAGGACACTTGCTGTGTGTGTTGGAGGTTTTGAGTTCAAATCTTGGCCTGGAGGCCAGCTACCCTGCTTGTTGGACAAGGGTGAGACTGAGTGGCTTTGTACTGCTTCCTCTTATTTGGTCATCTGAAGTTGGAGAAATATGTACCAGGGTTGCTCAGAAAGTTTTGAAACCCTTAGTATACTTCAGTCAAAATCCCAGGAAATGTGTGCAATTTTTTCGGTAGCTGATTTCGAATATCCAGCTGGCTGCTGCAGCATTGCGGAACAAAACATTTTCTTGCACGTGCGCAGGGGTTGTCTAAATGGCATGGTATGGTGATGTGTGTTTTAAACAGCGGGTTAGTTAACCGAATTTTTTGTGGCAGGGAAGGACTCAGTAATGACCATTCATAAGCGGTTAAAATACATGTGGTGTCAGTGTTGTTGATAACAGCACTGGTAGTCATTAGGCTTCACAAATTGCAGGTTGTGAGAAAGGCCAGGCAGAGCTCAGATAAGCGCATCGTCCTGGCCGGCCAGCAATGGGAGTCTCTCCCGCTTTGGTTCAGTGTGCTGATGAACGCATTTGAAACAGCCAACAGATTACAACCATAAAGCTTGCATCTTAGCTTTCAGAATCCAGGGGAAGTGGGAACAACATTACTGATGCCTTGGGGTATGAAAAAATGTATGCTTGTTGCTTTCCATGAAGTGTTAACTAATTCACAAAACTGTGTGGGAAGAAGTGTGTTCAGATCTCTTCCATTCTGAGGCCGAAGACAAAAGCTTTTGATCACGTATCATCACTGGGGATGAAACATAGGTCCATCACTTCGAACTGCAGATAAAAAGACATTCAGTGCAATGGCATCCAAATTATCCTCTGCAGTAGATGTTTATGGCTGACTCTTCAGCTGGGGAAGTTTATGTCCACTGTTGTTTTGCGATGCAGAAGCGTGATTTTGGTAGACATTGTGCACTTTGGTGAAACCATGAACTCGGATCAAAACCTTGCAGAAGCAGTTCAGGAGAGTTCAGTCTGATATACATGTTGATGAAATCTTCCTTCAGCCTGTTAGTGCGTGACCACGCACAAGCTTGAAAACATAGGGCGCAGTCACAAAACTCGGACTGTTCTTCGTCACCCTCCATACAACCCACATCCTGCTGTCTCAAATTTCCAGCTCTTTGGATCTCTCGAAGATGGGGAAAGACTTGGGAGTGATGACGATGTTCTTGAAAAAGTGAAGAAGTGGCTGTGAATACAAAATTCAGACTTACTGGAAGGGGCCAGGAAGAGGAGAGATGCTCTTGTTTCTCGCTGGTTCACTGCTGTTGAAGTTGATGGAGATAATGTAGAAAAATGAGGTGTATAATGCATCCATCTAATTTGCCTGTGGGTATGTTAGGAGAGCTACGTAATTGCTAGCAGTAAAATAATCATGTTGCAAAACTCTCTGGACAACCTTTGTAGCATTTGTGGACTGGTTATTGTAGAGGGAAAGTTTCCTGCATGGATTTCAGTTGTTCGTTACGCTTTACATGCCTGTTGTTTTTCTGTGCTGCACATGGGTTACCTTTGATGACAGTTGCAAAAAGGCATCTGTGATGTAATGAAACATAAATGCTGATACAAGAATATCTGTAGATGTTCATTGCCCATTGAGATATGTGTGTGATCATATTTACCTCTGTCCATTTTCACGATTTTAGGGATTACACATGTACAAAACATTGTGATGCAGTTCTTGAATTGTATGCAGAGGTAAAAACATTTCTACCCACCACACTTTTGGTGACAGGCTGGAATCTTTTCTTCTGCTAGTTACAGTTGCATATGATGTGCAAGAGCGCATAGTACTGCTTGTTTCTTTAGCCATTGATAGTCATTCAGCCGAAGTGTGGATTGTCACACAAAGAGCTTTTCGCATTCAGGTACATTTACAAAGTGAATAGTGACATCCAGCCTCATCATGTCCATATGTCTCACTGGATTTTTGTGAAATTTTATATTTGGAAATTTTACATAGATTTGCTCACACATTCTGATTTATTCTTGATTTCAAAACTTCGCGCATTTTCTGAATGTTGCATGATTTCTTCTGGGTAATTCCCCAGTGTCTGAATTCAGATGCCATGGAATTTCCCAGAAGAAAGCATGCAACATACTGATTTGTTTAACACTGGACAAAAGTAACAGATAGTCTGCTTGAAGAAGCATTTACATATATGTGGTTGGTGTGAACTGAGGCCTAAGAAACGTTTGATGATCTGAGTCTTTATGTGTCAGGTACTAGAAATGGGATATCACAGTGTTTATAAGCACAAGAAACATATCTCCCCATGTATGAGAGAAGTACAAGAAATACATGTTTTACCTTCTACAAGAGAAGTACAGAAGTAGAGTTGTTGACAGTCACTAGATGAGTACAAGGATTTAGGTAGATTGAGAGAGGCCAGAGAAATTGTTAGTTATGTAAACATATCATTGCATGATAAGAACATAAGAAAATGGGCATTTGGACTGCGCGTATTGAAAGGGAGCATGAATAATGGGAATGGGAATGCTAGGAATAACGGGGACAGTAACAAAATGACCGCATCAGAAGTGTTACAGCCTACATATATTTCCAGATTTGTTTCATACACCAAAACCAGTCCAGCCATGTGTACATTTTAATGAAAGTTTCTGTGTTGTTTTCTGCTTTTGATTGCAATGTGATGAAAGGGGTGGCACAGTGGAGACTGTGATCTGATTCAATGTAACTGACCTGTGCAGGCCTGCCTGCTCTGTTGCTGTGACTGTGATCGAGGGTACCACATGGGCTGCCTGGAGCCTCCTGCTGAGCGACGTCCCAAAGCCCCTTGGCGATGCAAGCACTGCTTGGCGCATCACACGACAAAGCCAGCCAGGAAACTAGATGCTGCTGAAACTGTGAAGAAAAAGTACTCGAAGGTGTGGGAGAAGAATAGGGACGTTAGAAGTTCCAAGTATGTATATGGTGATATTTTCTTTCTTGTGAATTTTGATGCAGTGCAGATTGTCTGTGTTATTCTGCACATATTGTTAAGATATTCACTGTTGTGTAAAGAATGTCGGATTTGTGTTTTGTGCCTTCAGCATCTTACTTCCCAGCACCTCGAACTCATTCTGGCATGTTGGACATGGGTTGTGCACAGCATAAATGGTCTGAAATTTATCGTGGAATACTTCAGTAAAATCCTTACAGGAATAGAATACCCCATATGTGTCATTTTGATGTATGTTGCACTTTTGTTAATTGGCTCCCTAAAAGTGCAGCAGGTACAGAGCAGTGTACGTCCATTAATAATCGTGTCCAAAGAAGTCACACACATGAGTTTTAACTAATTTTCTTTCTTGAATAAAACATCATGACTGTGGATACAAGAAACAGTGACAGGAAATAGTGGTGTTCATTAGCAGGTGATGGGTATGAGAAACACATTTGTGGAAGTTTATGGATATCAATGTCCCATAAATTCCATGTATGCGTGTGGACTAATGCTAAAATGCATTACCTGTCAATGTACTGGAAAACTCAGATTCCGCATGGTGTCTTGGCTACCGTGTGGATGAAGTTCACTCTGTGTCAGTTGTAAATGCTGACTTTGAAGGATCATACTTGAAATAAATGCTTTGATTAACAGCCGTCAGGGGTGGACTGTGCTAGAAATGTCAGGCATCGAACAACGGTCAGTGTAACTCTATTAAAAACTGATTACTAGTCAGATTATAAAATTATCAATCTCTGTTGCTAGTGGAAGATACACAGTGTTTGTGCGTGTGATTGCTGCTGCATTTTGTGGACCACACTGCACTTTGACATATGTAAGAAATTTAGCTGATAGCTAAGTTGGCATCATAACATTTGAATGCACATGGGGCTGACTGGTGAACCATCTGGCATAAAAAGGCTTAACATAATTAAAAACAACAACAGCAGCAGCAGCAGCAGCAACAACAATTGAGTTAGTGAAATAGTATGGAAGTGGAATGTGAAAATTCACATTGCTAAAGTTGCGGGTCTTAAAATGTGAGAAGAGTGACTTTGGATATGTAGCTGTAAGTGCCAATGGTGACATGGGTATGTAAAACATTTGAACGCTTTAAAGCCTATCACTTGCTCTAACAGTAGGAAACTCTGCATTTTATCACACTGTATATATGCAGTTTGTACAGATAATAGAACAAATGGATTATTTCTGTATACGCACATTAACTGATCAATTTTAATAACTGACACACAGTGTTGTGTTTACAGCATGGAACAAGCTGAGTGTCTGAAGTATAATCCAGGTTATGTCATGTCTTCAGAGGGTTAATGCTTGTTTGTTAGGTGTGGCAAGATCCCACTTACTACACAGTGTGTTTGATAAGTAACGTGAAGGTGTGTTACATGTATTGCTTAGACATAGATGTGAAAAAACCCAATGAGGACTAATGGGACAACCCTCAGTTATTCCATGTAATCACCACAACAGTTGAGTTGTTTGTCCAGAATGTGCAGTGTGTATGATTCCCGTTGAGAACCCTGGACCCTGTGTGTGCATCCACTGGCACACATTTGCTTTAAGCTTGTCATTTCCCCAGAAGTGTTTTTCTTTGGAATTCCGCATGGCCCGTGTTGGTGGTCTCCAGATGCAGGGTCGGTGGTGAAGGGCAGGGTATTTCCAGGGAAACTGCTCCAGGAGTTGTGTGACTTGTGATATCGGGCGGTGGGCCTTGGGGGAAGAGAATTACTATGTCTTTGAGCAAACCAAGATTGTATTGGTTTCTCTCAGGTGTCCCATTGTTGTGGAATAGTGGTGTGCATTGATTGTTACCTCATGGATTAAAACTCTGCACACTGTTTTGTCTGGAACCATTCTTGTGGGTGAGATACAGTGTTTTTCTCATTCTGTTGATGCTGCCATCACTGTCAGGGTGAAGTGACAAACACATTTAATCACTGGTGGTGTGTGACTGGACCAAACTATGCCCTGAGGGAAGCCCTTCTGATGGCATTTTGAAATGCAGAAGGCTTTCTCCATGTGTACCTGGACCAGATGGCAATGGGGAATTCACATTGCTGCAGCATGACATTGCAGCAACTGCGGGAAGCCATCCAGATGAAATGCCATAGCTTGCACTCAAAGATATTGAAACTTTTCCATGATGGTGCTTCCCTTGGTGCAGCTTATGTTAAGTCCAGTTCTTGTAGCGGTTATGCTGGGAATGCCTTGCCCATTTACCACACAGCCTCCTGATCTTTGTGCCTGATGAATATTTTGGGGACACTAAACAAGTGCTTTGAAAGAAAACACTTTGGAATGAAGGTGGCAGAAACTTCTGCTTTGTGGGAATTGCACAATGAAAGTATTGTATGGGCAATTTCTCACTTGCTGTTGTGTTTGTGTGGATACGAGTAATATGAGGGTAAAACATGCACTAAGGTATTACTTCCAGAACACACCTATCATTTGCAACATCTGCTGGTAGCTGTTCCTGGGTGTGTGTGTGTGTGTGTGTGTGTGTGTGTGTCTTTATTTGGTCATTTTTTTGTGTAAACAAAGTATACTAGTGGCTGTACAGTACTCAGCAAGAAGCATCAAGCTCTTGTAGCAACTAAAAAGTCACGAGGATTGTGTGTCCAAAATATGAAGCAGATGCTGATGAAAGTGAAGTATTACTTTATTGAGGCATTTAATAACATATTAATATGGACTGCAAGCAATTTGCAGTGAAACTAAGAGACAACAAAATAGTTTCTGGTTTCAGTCAAACACAACAATATATTTTATTTTTGTCTTGACATGTTTCAGTCAATTGATTATCAGGCCATTTTTACACAACTTAGAATAAGGAACATAGAAAGCAATCCCATGACAGGCCTGGACAGGCCCTGAGGGTTCCAGGAGGTTAGGGCCCCAAGATTTCAAGACACTCGGCACATGAAGGTGGTAAGGTTGTCAGCCCTATGCACTGGCCACCTTTCCCCCCCCCCCCCCCCCCCCCCCCCCCCCCCCCCCCCACCCCCCCCCCCCTC
>Ga0123354_10018876_pt1 | contig 10824 bp, 7 predicted proteins | sample TergutLab28metaG_2_FD_97872 | JGI IMG/M metagenome (GOLD analysis project Ga0123354, IMG submission 97872) | Labiotermes labralis P4 segment gut microbial communities from Petit-Saut dam, French Guiana - Lab288 P4 | ecosystem: Host-associated > Arthropoda: Insects > Digestive system > Gut ... | reverse complement strand
GTGTAGGTGGGAGGATAATATTAAGATGAATCTTAAGGGAGTGGGATGTGTGGGTATGGAGTGAATCGGGTTGGATCAGGATAGCGACAGGTGGCAGGCACTTGTGAATGCGGTAATGAACCTTCGGGTTCCATGAAATGCGGGAAATTTCTTGACTAGCAGCAAACCGGTTAGCTTCGTAAGAAGGACTCTGCTGCATGGAGTTAGTAAGTATAATATTACGAAACTGCCTCAATCTGTTCTATGAGCAAGTATAATTTTCAAGCAAAACATGCGGTAAAATTACACTTCTGTGCAAGTATATATTAATCTGTTTCCTGTTGTGTAAATTGTAATGTAGCACTATTTTATTATCGGATTTACAGGTTCGAGTTATCCCTTCAGTAAAGTACATAGCCTAAGAGAAAGCTAACACTGTACTAGCAAATGCTCTATGGGTGTCTCCATTATAGAGAAGACCAGGCAAACATAAGCCTTACAGCGGTCTAGCCTGTTGTTGGACAATACATACATGCTTACACAGTACATCATTACCTATTGACACATGGTCTGAATCGTATGTGCACTGACAGCTACAGCAACGCTTAGCGTGTTGTAATTACACAAGCTAGAGAGTGAAAGTCATGGTATATGGTGCACAGTGTATATTGTGCACAGTGTATATGGTGCACAGTGTATATGCAGCAACCTGTAACGCATATCATATACGAAACACCATCAAAAGATCCACACATTTTAGGATGTTGTGAAGTGAGAGAGAAAACAAACAAGATGCAACAGTTAGATGTTTATTATCAACACTTTCTCAACATGTTTCGGGCATCATTATGCCAATCTTCAGGAAACCAAGACGTGTGTGTAGTAACGTATGTCTTGGTCTCCTGAAGATGGGCATAATGGTGCCCGAAACATGTTGAGAAATTGTTGATAATAAACATCTAACTGTTGCATCTTGTTTGTTTTCTCTCTCACTTCACGATTTGCTCACGATGCACGGTCACAGAAACCTAAAGCTTAAAAACTTTTAGGACGTGTCTCTTAAAGGATGTGAATGTTAAGTTCGTGTTACAGTTGCTTTGTTCTTGGGAAAAGTTCCCACGACACTTAAGGGATGGCAGTTTGGCTGGGACCCCAGGCTTAAGACTGGACTTAATTAAGAAAAAAAAAGGCCCCTGAAACCTTAGCTTTCAAAAGATAGTTATCATTTACCATCATAACTCTAATTATTATGGCATGTATATGAGCCACGCGTACATGGCTACATGTTTCGACCAGTAAGCGATGATCCTCAGGCAATTACAAAACATAAAAATAAAATTACAAATTGCAGCTTCTCAAAATTGAATTTGAAATTTTTAATTTTAATTTTAAATAGGCTATTTTAATGGTCTGAGGATGACCACCTAGTGATAGAATAAGGTAGGCGTGTAACTTGTCTATACAATGCAATAAAGAGTTGGGCTGATGTTTAAATGATAAAATACATTGTAACATACAAAACACAACGGAATGTCCAAGGTAAAAAAAATCTTAGCTTCTCATTTTCCTAAAGTAAAGAATTGAAGCGGCAATTAGTCTATAGATGCAGTCTGGAATATGTTTTTTTGGCACGTTGAAAAGGAAAAATTGCAAGATATGTGCCTATTGATTTTGCGATATCTGTCCGCTCGCATGTAAAAACTCGAAATTTGTCTATCCGTTTCTTTAAAGAAATTTAACGCTTACATACGTTATGAACATTTGTTGATACTTAATGAATTTTATTTACAATCTCATAAGCATAAAGGATACCTTACATGCGATATACATAGATTTATTTTCCCATTCTGAACTTAAATCTATATTTATCACAGAGAAAAATATTTCGAATAGTAGTTGCAGAAAAGGAACACATATTTTTACGTCACTACACTATTTTATATAAATTCTACGAACTTCGAGATGAATTAAAAGAGGAATATGCTTTTGAGTTATTACAGAATCCAGATTTTCGCGAACTCCGTTCTGCGGAACACGAAAATTTCGTCAATTTCGATGAAGCAGAAATTTCCCCACTCGCGTGCCATAGAGCTTGGTTTTCAATGCGCGTGCTGCTCATTGCCTACTGAATTATGTGCACATATCAGCTAGTCAGAGACTTCCAGCAAGGATCCATACATAGGGTGCGGGTAGGAAATTGTAAGCAATTACTGCTTTTGACATGCAGCTTGATACTTTACGCAGAAGGCAATACATTAGGAAACTTATAGTACTTTTGAGCAAGAAAAGTACAGATTTGCTGGTATAAAAATAGGTTACGTTCGATTTATTTTGCTATATTGTTTTCCGGAAATGTTTTGTTTTCGTCCGTATATTGCAGGTCCAAATGTGCCTTGTGGTCAAATAGGTTCAGAAGGCGCTGCGCTAAACTACGTACCTTTCATGAAATGTTCATAGACCGTTTTAACGAACGTCTAGACATAGGGCCAACATTATTATGCTAACAACGAAGAGCGCCATTGGATAGTAAAAGAAATGTAAGTCCAATATTTAAATTTAAACCTCAGGGGAGTCGACTAAAGGGACGATCAGAAACAGATGGTGGAATTCTGTAAACAGACATTAATAGACGCAAAATTACAAACTGGAAAAAAGGGGTAAAGCAAAGAGCTGATTGGAAGAAGTCCATTAAGGAGCCGACGGTCCGCATGGTACTGTGCTGCCATCTAAGACGAAGAATAAGGCAAAGAGTGCCAGCACCATTCGACATGTCCTACTGATGCTCCTGCCTGTATGTAGACTTACCTATGACGTTGAGTCGAAAAGCGAGACTCATCTTGGGCTCCGTGTTCACCTGGCACTCATAGATGCCCGAATCACGTTCTTGTGGAAATTTGATTTGTAGTGTCCAATTATCAGACTTATCTGGTCGGATAACTTGGAATCGTGCGTCACTTGTGTAAGTCAGAATTCCGGCTGTGAGAATGTGAAGATCGCGTTTACGGATCCATGAAACCTGTAAGCAATTAGAACATTAATGAACTTACACTGGTTCACTGGACTCAGGATAATTTATTATGTTGGGTATGGCGTTGAAATGTAAATTAAGAAGCGGTTTGAATTGTTAGTGTCAACAATAAGAGCTGAATAAAAGTTTGCAATCAATAAAACCTAACAAACAAAGACGTGTTAGCTGTGCGAAAGACATATATCCAACCACTAACGTAGCCATTCTTAGTTCTAACTTTTCTTAAAATAAACTGTAATAATAAAGTGAAACTTCCTCTTTCTTATATCACACCTATAATTCTTACTTCCGACTGTTCGGTTTGCTGTTATCTAGGGCAAAAGTAACAGATGACTTTGAAAGATATTACATTCACACCGCACGCTTAACAATATGTAGAGCAGCCATGGCTATTAAAGTGGAATACAAGAACTACGGTAGCGTTTGTGTGAATGGACATTTCACTCTGTAGAGATTTTTAATGACGCAAGTATACTTTAATTTCTAAGTTCGAGATTTTTATATTATGATAACGACAAAGGTAATCGCACTAGTGGAAATGTGTTTAAATAATACTTATAATAATGGCCCGATAGGCTTATATTTGTCATATAAGCTTACTATTCAGAACGGTCTTAAACAAGGAGAGGCTTTATCGCCAGTGCTTTTTATATTTGCCGTAGAATATGCAGACTAGAATAGATTAAAATTGAATGGGCATGCCAAATTATGGTCTATGCTGGTGATGATAATGTTCTGCAAAACATAGAAATGTTATTAGTCCGGCAAGGCGTTGAATAAACTACGTGTGTTTTCACATCAAAAGCATGAAGGAAAAATTACAAAGAAAGATAAAGAAATTTTAAAATGTGGCCACCTTCAAATATTTGGGAACAACACTCACAAATAAAAAGAGCAAGCAGGAAAAAATTAAAAGCAGCTGAAATTCGTTGAATACATAGAGGCCTTTTAAGCTCATATATTCCCGTTTACTGTCTAAAACCCTGAAAACTAAAATATACAGAGCTCTACTCGATTATTACACCAAACACTGCACATATATAAAATTTATAAAATTTACACATTAAAACATTAAAAACGCTCCGACATGTTCCGGTCCTAAGACCATCATCAGGGAGCTACATATTCCTTACTAAAGTCACACTAGAAATAGTTACAGATTAATTTCATTGTACAAGTTGGGTGTTGTGGCAGTATGCTGTGCTTCGTTGCATATCACGCAACGAAGCACAGAATGCACATCCGTAGCAGGGCACTCTTCGCAACATAACATTACACAACATGGCATGCTGCCACAACACTCAACTTGTACAACGAAATTAATCTGTAACTATCTCTAGTGTGACTTTAGCAAGGGATATATAGCTCGCTGATGATGGTCTTAGGACCGAAACATGTCGGAGCGTTTTTAATGTTTTAATGTTTAAATTTTATAAATTTTATATATGTGCAGTGGTTGGTATAATAATTGAGTAACTCGACAACATGCACTGTGTAACAATAAAAATACAGAGCTATAATTTAACCACTCAAAGCATCGTTAAGTAACCCACAAATAGGAATAAATAAGTTTTAAAAAGTCATAAGCATGCTTATTTGAGTGTCCGGCACGGTTGTTGTTTCTCTTTGTGTGGTCGTGTTTTTAATTGTCTATGGGACAGTACTTCAGCACAAAAAACACGAAATTCAACCAAAAAATGTGCAATTGTGGATTGCGTGTTGTTATCAGAACTGTGACATATAATTAATTAGCTTAAACAGCACTGAACCGACTGGCATTTAATGGATCAGGGACTTGCTTTCTCACATTTAACCGACTCTAAAAAATACCGTCGAGTTTATCTTCGCTTTGTAAGAGTTACATGTGATGCCATTATTGATCTCAGAAATGTCCAATTTTCGGTATCTGCTATTCCTTTCCACACGTGTTTGTCTCTCTGTAATTGAAACAGCTCTAATGGACACTGCACGGAATCATAAGTCCTCCTCTTTGTTACTCCCTTATACATTCGATCTGGAACTTGATCCTGTGAGGCTTACTCCTTCTACTTTCATCCTCGAAATGTCACGTGACCCCTCACTGAACTCCCTTTTATGAAACTCAAACAACGGAGAAGTAAACAACAAATCATATCATTGCTCTGTATTTACTTATCCTTCTAGTAACTTCCAAACATTTCTTCTCTTTTGCCATTACTTAATTTAAAAAAGCACTTTTAACTACGCGTGAACGCAACCCCTGCTTTACATTTAAACAACCTCGAATTTTGTTCGACAAATTTGTGTCTGTTTTCCGTACGGTTCTCAGAACAAACAGCGCAGTTTCTCTACATATTATTATAAGTTTGCTCTTTGTGTTCGAACTGGATATAGAGTGCTGTTTTGGTGAATTTCAGGCAGATAACGAATTGGAAAGTATTCGGAAGGAAGAGGTAGTGGGGTGTTTCCAACCAAGCTTACTATTCCGGCATTTATCTGCAGGGATTGAGAAAAACAACGAAAACCTGAGCCAGAATAGCCAGGCTCAGGGCCAAGACTTGAATGCATTATCTCGCCAATACGAAACAGGGGTGATACTGACTCGGTCATGGCTTTAGGCGATACAGATATGAGAAACGGACTGGAGTCACCATTGAGACAGAATTGGTAAGGCAGCTATTCCTTAATTCTTATTGTTTCAGGAAAGCTATTATAGATCTACTCAATAAGCACCCTATATTATTGGTGTCACATAATTCATCACCGTATTTAAAGAATCCAAAAATCTCATCTTACCCCGATGCACTTGCAACCATTCCACATCCATCATGAACTCATTAACTACAACTAATCAGAACAAAATTCCCCCAAATTTCTACCTATATTTTGTACAATTCCATCTTTCCAATACGTTATACATACTTCGCTCGTCATATTCTCTGAGTTCATCACCCTAATAACGTTTTTAAGAATGTTATTTATGTAGTTAAATGTTGTGCCGTTGTCTGAGTCGTCCTGTTAACCTTGTCTCTTAGCTGCATATATTCTCTTCAGCATCCTCAATATGTTTTTTTTTATAGGGCAAGAGACGAGATCAAAAGACAACAGCAGCAACGTAATCATAATCACCACCATCAACAACAATAACAACAAAGACAGACGACGACAACAACAACAAAACAACAATGAAAACAAAAAACAACAACACTTTAGGTGATGACAACTTTGTTGTTTAATAAAATAAAAAAAGAAGACAAAAGGCTACATTAGTGCCTCACCGAACCTTCAGTATGTCTTCCTCAAAAATACAACTTTCTGCGAATCACATTGCGACGAGATCTTTTAGTACCTGTTTTGTGGGGAATGGTGCGTATTGGCTAATACTTACATATAAGCGACAAATACAGGACGGCTTAATTTGGCTATTGATACACAAATCAATTATGTGATAAATAAGTAAGTAAGGAAATTACTATCACTTATTAAGTAAGGAAAAAGTACATTATAATGACAATGATGATGCGTACACAATGAAATGAACTTGTGATAACTTGTTGCTTCTAGCGGTGAACAGATTTCCGATGCCCCATAGTACTATAGAGTACTGTATAAAGAAAACATAGAGTTAATTGCCTACTTCTTTCTTGTTTCTCGTCGCTTACCTTGGTGGCAGGTATTGTTGTTACGGACATCTCTCATATCAGCAGTTTCATTGCTAAACATGATCGTTCTTCGGGAAAGGTTACAGTGTTTGAGCGCGATTCATTTATTAAAAATGGCAGTGGTTACATTGCACTCAGCTGAGCGTCACCTTCTTCAGTTCCATCGTCTGTATCCAGAACACATCGCTCTTCAGATTATTCATTTGATAAGCTTTCTTCATGACAGAGCAACACGTCATCAGCACTAGCAATAACAAATTCCTCTAGTGCAGAGTGGACGGATAGTTTGAACATATCACCGGGTATAATCCTCTGAAAGTCACTGCAACGTCTCTGGCCACACTTTCCATCATGCGCAGTTCATAAACATGCCAACACAAGTGCGAGATTTATATAGAAGCCGCTGGTAACATCTCGGTAGTAATCGGCATATGAACGTGCGCTTGCGTGTCATTCAAACTGGATTGCCTTTTCGATTAGAGTAAGAGGTTAACAGCGAATTGGCTTACAACAGGGCAGCTTCCAGCTGGGTAATAATGCAAAATGGAGGTAGATGAGTATTAAAAACCTCGACACTTCTTAAATACGCAAAAAAAAAAGAAAATATATTAAATATTTAAAAGACCAAAATATTATTATATATTACGTCGTGCAGATGGTAGAAATTAAAAAATCCTTTTTTACCTCTAAGAAAACACAGCTTTTTTTATTTTCATTGTTACACCGTGCATGTTGTCGAGTTACTCAATTATTACACCAACCACTGCACATATATAAAATTTATAAAATTTACACATTAAAACATTAAAAACGCTGCGACATGTTTCGGTCCTAAGGCCATCATCAACGAAATTATTCTGTGACTATTTCTAGTGTGACTTTAGCAAGGAATATATAGCTCCCTGATGATGGTCTTAGGACCGAAACATGTCGGAGCATTTTTAATGTTTTAATGTGTAAATTTTATAAAATTTTATATATGTGCAGTGGTTGGTGTAATAATCGAGTAACAGCTTTTTTTGTGTTCAAAATATGTCAGCTAACTGTAGTAGGGTATTTGTTTAAAACCTACGCAAATCATCAATTTCCGCGGACAAGATCTTGAGATGTTTAACTGCGGAATGAACACAGCTACCACTGAGAAATTAAAATTCATATCGCCATCAAATAGTGCCCAGCTGTTTACTCAGAACCTCTTCACTTACGAGGTGACGTAGCATGCGAACACACACTGACGTTTTCCTTTCAATTACATTACACTTGATCACGTTTTGTTTGGATTCAGGTTTACAACGTGGAACAAATTCAATTCAGTGTGACAGATTCTGTCCCCAGGCGACGACTTCACTTATTCCAAACCTGCGCGATGTTACTTGGCGAAATCCTACTGGTACTAGTTTCAGTGGCATCACTGCCTCTCGGTTCGGAATCGACATCCGAGTCTGAAAGTATACACGGCTTTCTAAGGTCCTTCACAACAATTCTGAAATCGTATGCAGCAATGGCAATGAATGTTTCCTTCCGCACTCTTCCAAACTCATCCTTCACGCCATTCTTAACAAATGACGCCATGGCAAATTTGTTAAACCAAGTGCGAAATAATGAAAAAGGACGAGGCCAAATTAAGGCCGTTGCAGAAAAATGAGTCAAATCAATATCAAACTAATAGACAAGGCTGAAACAAGAAACGAATGTAGTAATTTGGCCAGGAAACAAGTGAGGCTTCAGCACAGACGGGTGGGTCTTTGAAAAGTAACGGGTGATGAGGAGGAATGGATTGAATTGTTGAGAATGGGGTTCGAAAGCGGGCTGATGTGGACAGGACAAAGGATCTGCCGTCTGTACGAGAGACGGAGAATTTCTTGTCCAGCTGAAAGATCTTCAGATCCTGAAGTACTCCGCTCTGTGTTGTCAGTTACTTCATTCTATAACGAACGTAGAAGTTTAGAATGGAAGTTGCCTTTAAACACACAAAACGATTCCTTGCTTCATGTTATTTATGTCCACGTTATTTGGAGGTAAAATATACTGGAGTAGATGGACAAGTATAGGGCGCCGGGGATTTCAATTAAAATTGAAAAAAGTTATTGAGTAAATTGTATTTGGAAGTCAATATTTTCAGAATATACGTAAATACAGAGTCATTTCAGTGAATAAGGAGAATGAAAATAAATTTAAAATATATTTCTCCGTAGCTTCTGTCGTAAAAGTTATATACTTCATTATTTTCCAAAGCACGTTAAACCGCAGATAATTCTCCATTTCTGTACTTGAGATTGGCCCGTAAACGTGACTGGGATATGTTCAGATACAGTACGGTGAGAAAAAAACCTTGTTCCATTCGGATTAACATGCGTTACGTTTCGATACTAGATACCACGTTATACCAAGCGGGAGAGTTCAGAAGGCTCTGTACTTAAAAAAAAAGAGACTGTAAACACCACCGTCGCCATTAACTTTTATATCGACGAAGTGAACGTAATCATAATTGGCAGAAGCAGAGACCGCTGGTGGCGTAAATTTAATGAGTTTATCGTGTCGGTGAAATGCGACGGCCATCACATTAACCTGTTTCGAGTAAATTGTGTGGGGAAACGAAAACACAGACATCAGATTGTGAGGACATTCTCCTATTCTTGGTACAGAGGTCGCTAATGAGCAATACGTACAACTTATTTATGGTAGGTGGATGAATATTAAGCATTTATGAAACGATAGGTGACAGGGGAATCTAAAGTACTCGGAATAGAGCCTGTCCTAGTTCCATTCTCTCCGTCATAAATCCCATTCAGTTTGCCTTGGGATCGTATCTGGTTCTCCGCAGTAAATAGGCCGCGACCAACCGCCTCAGAACAAACAGGAGAAGAAGAAAGAAAGAAAAAAGTAAGGAAGTAAGCACTACATAAATTTACGTATGACCAAATGTCACGGTGGAGTGAGCAGCACCCTTTCAGTGTGTGTGAGATAACCGTGTTCAAATCGTGGGCAGAAGAGAGGGCAACCTGACTGGCATTTCTCTTTCTTTGAGATTCTCCATATTTGAAATTATGCCACGATCACTTCTGTTTACATTCTTAGCAATTCATCATTAAGTTACTATAGTGGGAGTCCCATCAGCCCAATTTCATCAGGACAGGAGCTACAACAGCAAATGTTCAACTTAATGTCCCTCCTGACGCTCGAAAAGGTTAAAACGATGCTGCACGCTTAATCACACACGTTCTAAAGTCTGGGGAGTGACCTATATGGTAGCAGAACGGATATTCCTTTGATGTCGTCAATGGTACGTGGTCAAGTATGGTACTTGAGTAACTGTAGATTACCCCAGAGGAAAATATAGGTAGCGTGGGGTCCGGGGATCTTGGTGACCATTCGATTGGTCCTCTGCGCCCAATCTATCGCCCAGGAAGAACTTGATCCAACCAACTTCGCACCTCACCAGCGAAAAAATGTGGCGCTCCGTCTTGCTCAAAGTAAAACGGACGTCGTACTGCCAGTGGCATTTCATTCACATACAATTCCAGCACTCATTCAACAACTGGAGATATCGTGCGCCGTTCACTCGACCTTCTAGGAACAATGGTCCCGAGACAGTTTTCCCATGTATTGCGAAAGAAACGGTTTATTTGGGTTAGTTTGGTGATAAGCATCAACTGCGATATGACAATTATCCTGCACCCAGTACACGGTATTGTGTCGGTTAATGTATCCGTTTAGATGAAGACATGTCTCACCGCCAGACGTAACGTCATCCGCTTGGATTCATTGTGACCTAAAGCGTTCAAAAGAGCCAGCTCGGCGATCTGTATCATTCCTGTCAATCTTGTACAAAATTTATCGTGTGCGGATGAAATATGTGACGTTGATTTGTTCGGTGTACACATGCAGTATTTCTCATCGATATTTGTACACTTACTGCGATCTTGGCCAAACACGAGCATACTAATCAATAAGTATGGGTATCAGTCAATAACACAACAATATCTAAAAAAGATATTTAATAAAGGATGAAGTAAACTACATGTTTCGGCCTAATGTGACCATCATCAGGTTTACATGGCCACATTAGGCCGAAACATGTAGTTTACTTCATCCTTTATTAAACATCTTTTTTAGATATTGTTGTGTTATTGACTGATACCCACACCTATTGTTTATATACACACAACGGGGATG
>Ga0123354_10018875_pt1 | contig 10824 bp, 12 predicted proteins | sample TergutLab28metaG_2_FD_97872 | JGI IMG/M metagenome (GOLD analysis project Ga0123354, IMG submission 97872) | Labiotermes labralis P4 segment gut microbial communities from Petit-Saut dam, French Guiana - Lab288 P4 | ecosystem: Host-associated > Arthropoda: Insects > Digestive system > Gut ... | reverse complement strand
TCAAGGTCGGCAAGGGCAATGTCAATCAATTCTCCGATATTGGTTTCATTGCGCCGCTCAAACAAATAGTCAAACGTACTGTTCTCGGGGACAACGAACCTTTCGTGACGCATCGCCCTCTTTGCTCTGTCCTTGTCTCCCTCGTAGCGTTCAAGATATTCGTTGTATTTTAAACGGTTTACATCGCTCACATACTTCAAAAAAAGCATCGTCAGAATGTAATCTTTATATTGACTTGGGTCAATAACTCCGCGAAATGTGTCGCAGGCATTCCAAACAATGCGGTTGATGTCGGTTTGGGTAATTTTACTATCCATATGATTATAATGTTATTTTAATTAACTGTTGCTGTGTTATTTGGCTGCGTAATTCAGAAATTAGACGGTAAAGCCGCTGTTCCCGCTGCTGCAATCGGGAAATTTTCACTATCTTTTTTTGCATTTGTATAGGTGGAATGGCAATTTCATACTCTTCAATCAAGGTTTTACTGATTGACGGCATGGCGCTTCCAACGGCATTTGCCTTTAAAAAGGCAAGTGTATCTTCTCTGTTTAAGACCCAACACAAATAGTCAGGACTAATAATGTTGCTATCAATAATACTGATAACCAAGAAAGAAGAAGACGCGACAACTCTCCCCATATCTTCGTGATATACTACGCAAAATTGGGATGTGCCTTTAGCCGCAAGAACAATATCGCCTTCCAGCAGCAAATGCTTTTTAGTCCTGTCATTCAGTTCCAATGAAGGCTTAGGCAGAAAAAACCTGTTTTCAGCCTTGTCAAAATCATTGACCTGCAAGTAACAAACATCTTCACTTTCCCCCTCTTTTATATAGGCACCCGAACGTATAATGGCTATGTCTTGTATCTTTTTACGCATTTAATTACTGATTTTGTAATTTCGCTACAAAGAAAAGAATAATTTTTGAATTATGAAAATATTTCTCAGTATATTTTCTACAATTTTTTTAACCAACTGAAAACTGTTTTTGACTTCAATTTATAGTCGTAGTGATTTTTGCGAATTGATTTCTAAAGTTTAATTTAATATTTCACTTGGTTTTGATTTGCCTTTATTCCAATCTTTTGCAGAAATTCATTCTGTTTCTGCCTGAACCACGTAACATCGCTCACTCCGTCAATTGTCAGTATTAGTTTGTTGGGCTCGTTGGAAATAGATTTGATTTCGGCAACTGAGCGCTCTGTTTCAAAATCACGTTTGTACTCGGCTGTATACAGTTTCCTGAACAACGAAGTATGGACGCCAATCGGGCGTACGACTTTACATTTCATCGGGTTTTACCTGAGTACATGTCTGTAAATCAGCGAAAAGAACCATATTTATTGAAATACGTGGCAACTCATACGCTGAAAAAATACGTAATCGTTTGTATTTTATATGTTTGTGAAGGTAAAATCCGTTATCATTTAGTTTTCTATTCTCCCGTATAGATCAAACTCTGAAGAATCGTATATTTTAACAGGATAAAAATTTCCGGTTTTCAGATTGTTGTCGCTGCAACTGATGATTACTTCTGTATCCACTTCAGGAGAATCGTATTGGGTGCGCCCAACGTAATGATTGCCTTCGATATGGTCAATAATTGTATCGAGTGTTTTGCCGATTTTCTTCCGATTCAGTTCTGTAGAAATACGAGTTTGAATGTTCATGATGTGATCGGCTCGTTCTTGTTTTACCTTTTTGGGAATTGTATCTCGGTAATTTTTTGCGCAATAAGTGTTTTCTTCGTGCGAATAAGTAAAAACACCCAACCTATCGAAGCGCGTTTGCTCTACAAAATCAACTAAGTTCGCAAAATCCTTGTCCGTTTCTCCCGGATGCCCAACGATCAGCGTAGTACGAAGCGCAATGTCGGGTACAGTTTTGCGTATTGTTTCAATCAGCGCAATGGTTTCTCCACCGGTGATGTTGCGGCGCATTTTTTTCAATAATTTATCCGAAACATGCTGCACAGGGATATCCAAGTAGCGGCATATTTTTTGTTCATGCTGCATCATCTCCACGATCTCCATTGGGAAACGATTGGGATAAGCGTAATGAAGCCTGATCCAGCGGACACCTGCTATCTCGCAAAGACGCGAAACCAATTCGGGCAACATCTGTTTCCGGTACAAATCCAGACCGTAATAAGAAATATCCTGCGAAATGACCAACAATTCTTTGACGCCTTTTCCGGCAAGGAACGAGGCTTCGTTCAAAACATCTTCCATCGGCGTGGAAACATGTGGACCGCGGATATACGGTATGGAACAAAACGCGCAGGTACGGTTACATCCTTCGGCAATCTTGAGGTAAGCGTAGTGTTCAGGCGTGGTTACGATTCGTTCGTTGCGCAGATCGTAGCGATAGTTGCCGGAAAGTTCGCGAATGACTTCTTCAAGGTTTCTGGCGCCGAAATATTGATCCACTTCCGGAACTTCCTGTTCCAAATCATTTTTGTACAGTTCCGACAGACATCCCGTAACAAACAGATGGTCAATAATGCCTTTCTTCTTTGCCTCAACGCATTGCAGAATCATATCTATGGATTCCTGACGGGCGTCGTGAATAAAGCCACAGGTATTGATCACCACAACCGGCGCATCGTCTAAACGCCCGTCGTGCAAAGTTTCAAATCCCTCGGCGTCTAATTGCCGCATCAGATGCTCCGAATCTACCAGATTTTTCGAGCATCCCATGGTGATGATGTTGATACGCTTTTTCAAAATATTTTTTTGAGCGTAAAAGTAGTTGGAAAAAAACAAATTTTCATATAATTTTGCAGCCTAATTTTTTGGACTGGTAGCTCAGCTGGATAGAGCAACTGCCTTCTAAGCAGTAGGTCATGGGTTCGAATCCCGTCCAGTCTACTGATTATTTGAGCCTTACAAAGACATTGTGAGGCTTTTTGATTTTATGCGCCCTCAATTTGCCCGCAACTTTGCCGATGTCGTTTTTTCGTCGCGTATAACTATTTTGAGGTTCAAAAATTGCTCCTCATAAAATTTAACAAAATTTAACAAAATTTAAATGGAAAATTTCCGATCTTCGCAGCCTAATTCATATCATCATGTTACGAAAAGATTTTGAATGGTATCTCGAAAATCAGGACACGCTTGTAAATCTGTACAACGGTCAGTATCTTGTCATTTCAGGCGGCAAGGTATTATTTGCGTCGCATGACAAGGATACAGCGTATAACAAGGGTAATGAAATTGCCGGATTAGGAAAGTATATTTTGCAGCATTGCACGCCTGGCGATGAAGCATATAGTGTTACCTTCCATACTCACCGCGTTCGATTTGCAACGGCATGACATATTCATTCACGCGCAAATACAACGGTTTAAGTAGTACGCTTTCGCTGCCCGTCAAAATATCAATCAAAGGAACGAACGGTTTTTTTGAAACACTCGGCATAATTGATACAGGCGCAAACGCATCGGTAATATCCGACAATATAGCTGGTAACATCCGGCGCACTGCTTGACGGGGCAGAATGTCTTATTGGGATGGATATTCTCACTAAGGGAGACTTGTCGGTAACAAATTTTGATGGGAAAACGTGTGTGTCTTTTAGGGTTCCGTCATCTCAATGTATTGATTTTGTAGCATCCGAAAGAGCGTCAAATCCTTTTGTATCAACAAAAATTCCTGGCAGAAACGATCCATGCGCCTGTGGATCAGGTAAAAAGTATAAATATTGTTGCGGAAAAAGTTGAAACGTGGTCTGATGCCTTTCAATCGCGACTTCCAAGAAAGATCATGATGTAATATACCAATGCCCCCAACGATCCTATCGCCGCAACAACATAAGTATATGCAGCCCATTTCAGCGCCGATTTCGCTTTGGGGAAAGTTGAGTATGAAGTGATACCAGCTTGGGTTAGCCATGCTAAAGCCCGTGTGCTGGCGTTGATTTCCACCGGAAGCGTAATGAAACTGAATACTGTTGTCATTGCAAAAAGAACAATTCCAATCAACAGTAATTGAGGGAAGGTATTGAGCAAAACGATACCCGCCAATAATACCCACTGTACCCATTTGGAAGCAAAACTGACTGCCGGCACTAATGATGATCGCATGGTCAGCCAGGCATAAGCCTTCGCATGCTGAACGGCATGACCACATTCGTGGGCGGCAACTGCTGCGGCGGCAACGCTATTGCTGCTATACACGACACGACTCAGATTGACGGTTTTTTGCATCGGATTGTAATGATCAGTCAATTCACCTTCAACTGATTGCACTTTTACGTCGTAAATCCCGTGATCAGCGAGCATCTTTTCCGCTACTTCCTTGCCCGTAAATCCATAGTTGACCGGGATCCCTGAATATTGTTTGAATTTACTCCGCAACTGCATGGATATTAGCCAACTCAACAACGCAAACACCCCGAAAATAATCCAACCATTCATAGCTTATGTTTTTTAAAGTTTCAGAATTGCTGGCAAATATAATGCCAAACATCATTTTTTTTTCAGTTTATTGTAAATTGTTCTTTCCTGACTATATTGGGCGTCGTGGTTTGGTTTCCGCCGGCTGACTAAAGAGATAATTTCTTATGTTGCGCTTGTAACTTTGGCATAAATTCTGCTTTTATAAGAAACTCTTCCCTGCGTCAAGCTGTCGCCCGATTAGCTGCAAGAGGCGAACACGTTATGAAAAACGACAACGGCTTAAAATATTTTAGAAATATTCAGGTCGTTTAGAATAAAAAATGTATTTTTGCATTTGTAAAAACAATAAACAAGAAAAGGTATGCATATAGCCAATCCAATATATGACGTAGTCTTCAAATACATGCTGGAAGACAATAAAGTGGCAAAACTTTTTCTTTCCGCTATCATTGGCGAGGAAATCATAGATTTGGATTTTTGCGCTCAGGAACGCAACGTAGAATTACCGAAATCCGCAAAGGAAAACGTGCCACTAACTGTTTGCCGTACAGATTTTTCAGCCAAAATAAAGACTGAAGAAGGTTTCAAAACAGTGATCATAGAACTTCAAAAAGCGAAATATTCGACAGACCTGATGCGTTTTAGACGATATTTGGGGTTGCATTATCAGAGTTCGGACAACACATTTGACGCCAAACAGGAAAAAGCGCGACAAATCTATTGCATTTTCTTTCTTGATTACGGCATGGATTTACCAGCACGTCCCGTATTGAAAGTAAACTACAACGTTTATGATGTTTACAATGGCGATGAATTTCCCCCTTCGGGCGAATTTGTATCCGGTCTTCATCATTGTTCCTGGATCATACAGATAAAACGGTTGAAAGAGAAAAGGCGCAATGACCTTGAAAAAATACTGAGCGTTTTCGACCAGAGCAAACTTACCGACAGTACGAAACACATTTTGGATGTTGATGAAGAGATTTTTCCCGAAGAATACCGCCAAATTATCCGTCGTTTGCGAAAAGCCATGGAAGACCAGGATAAAAGACGGGAAATGGAATTGGAAGATGAAATCGTAAAGGAAATTCAGGATAAAGAGCGGCAGATAGAGCAAATGTCTAAAACCATTGCCGACAAAGACCAAACCATTGCCGACAAAGACCAAACCATTGCCGACAAAGACCAGACTATTGCCGACAAAGACCAGACCATTGCCGAATTAGAAAAGAAAATTGCCGAAATGATTAAAAATATAAAAACTAACAACCGTTGAGAGCCAAAATGCCAGTTGCTAACAACTAAGTTTTCGTTGCCTGCAGAGCGCATGTGCAATGAATTTTTATTTTGAACCTGAAATACCGAGCATCCTACGAATAGGTTTTTCCGCTTTCAACCGTATATTTTCATCAAGAACAACCTCGTTAGTTTCGTTACACAGGCAATCATAAATCTTTTGAACTGTTACTAATTTCATGAAACGGCAATTGTTACAGGCGCAGGTCGAATCATTGGGCGGTGCAGGGATGAAGCATTTCTGTGGACTTTCCTTTTGCATCCGGTGCAGGATTCCTGATTCGGTGGCTACAATGTATTCAGAAGCCGTATCAGTTTTTGAGAACTTTAGCAATTCTGCCGTTGAGCCAATATGATCAGCCACAATCAGTATTGGTTTCGGACATTCGGGATGCGCCAACAGTTTTGCGTTGGGATGCGTCTTTTTTAGTTCGAGGATTTTTTCGAGCGAAAACTCTTCATGTACGTGACAGGCGCCGTCCCAAACCAGCATATCACGATCTGTGAGACTATTAATATAATTACCGAGATTGCGATCGGGTCCGAAAATGATCTTTTCGTCTTTGGGCAACGAGGCTACCACCTGCATAGCGTTAGATGAAGTGCAGGTAATATCGGAAAGCGCTTTGACGGCTGCCGTTGTGTTTACGTAAGTGATCACAGTATATCCGGGATGCGCGCTTAGAAATGCTTCAAATTGATCGGCAGGACACGAATCGGCAAGCGAACAGCCTGCCTCAGTGTCGGGAAGAAGCACTTTTTTGGATGGGTTGAGGATTTTTGCCGTTTCAGCCATGAAATTGACCCCTGCCAAAACAATGATTTCAGCGTCGGTTTCAACTGCTTTCTGTGCTAAAGCAAGGCTGTCGCCAACAAAATCCGCCATGTCCTGTATCTCAGGCTCCTGATAGTAGTGAGCCATGATGACTGCATTTTTTGCAGCCTGTAAATCCTTTATTTTACGTATGAGTTCAAAATTATCCATCATTGAAAAAAGTTTTGAGTGTACAAAATTACTTTTTTTTGATTACTTTTGTCTGATGAATTGAATAATACTTCATGATCACAAATTACCATACTCATACTGTTTTCTGTGACGGACGATTCGAGCCTGTTTGTTATGCCGAAGAAGCGGTTCGGCAAGGAATGACGTCGCTTGGTTTTTCGGCGCATGCTCCGGTCAACTTCCCAACCGGCTGGACCATCAATCCCGAACGATTGGGAGACTATCGCCGCGAAATACACCGTTTGAAAAGCAAATACGCTGATGGTCCTGACATTTATTGCGGTCTGGAAGCCGACTTTTTCCCCGATATCCTGTCCGAAGTGCAATCTTTATATTCTGACTATGATTGGGATTACATCATCGGTTCGATACATTTTATAGGCGTTCGACCCAATGGGAAGCGCTGGTGTATTGACGGTTCGCATGAGGACTTTCTCGAAGGATGGCATACCGTCATGGATAGCGATCCCTTGCAGCCCATTCAACAATATTTTGAGATCACCCGTGAGATGGTGCGCCGTATGAAGCCCGATATCATTGGTCATGTTGACAAAATCAAGATACAATATCGCCCTGATTGTATGGTTGCCGATACGCATCCTTTTTTCCGCAAACAACTGATGGAAACGCTCGAAGAGATTGCTGCAACGGATTGCATCGTGGAAGTGAGTACGCGCGGAATTCAAAAAGGACAAACGCCTGATTTTTTTCCGGGACAATGGGCAATAGCGCAAATGCAGAAAATGAAAATCCCTGTAACCATCAGTTCGGATGCTCATGAACCTCACGCGCTTACATTCGGTTTTGAACGTGCGGAGAAATTACTTCGCAATATTGGATACCGTACAGTGATGATGCTGAAAGACGGTAAATGGGAAGAAAGACCTTTAAATAATTGATAAATAAAATCATGGCAGTAGCAGGAATAGATATTGGCGGCACCAAAATTTCGGGCGCCATTTTTTCAGAAAGAGGACAAATACTCTTCAAACAATCGTATAAACTCGAAAACCGGACAGGCGACGAGGTTGGCGTACTCATACAGCAAGTCATCGGCGAGTTATTTAAAGAAGCCGAAAAACACTTGCTCATGATTAAGGCAGTAGGTATATGCGTTCCGGGGATAAGTTATCATCAAACAGGATGCGTGTGGGTTCCCAACATTCCCGGATGGGAAAACTATCCCATCAAGAAAAAAATTGAAGAAGTGGTTCCGGTTGATTGTAATATTGTAGTGGACAGCGACAGGGCTTGCGCTATTCTTGGCGAAAGTTGGACAGGCGCGGCAAAAGGCTGCAACGACGCCATCTTTCTTGCCGTCGGAACCGGTATTGGGGCAGGTATTCTGGTAAACGGACAAATTCTTCGGGGCGCGCATGATATTGGCGGCGCAATAGGCTGGTGGGCGCTCGACCGTCCTTTCATGGAGAAATATATACCCTGCGGATGCTTCGAATATCATGCTTCGGGCGAAGGATTGGCTAAAGTAGCGCGCGAACTTCTAAAAAGCAACCATGAGTATAACGGCGTATTGCGAACAAAATCACCGGAGGAGATTACCGCCTACGATTTGTTTGAAGTCTTCGAAACCAAAGACGCTATTGCCGTGCAAACGTTCGAAATTGCCATACAGTTCTGGGGGATGACAGTTGCTAATTTAGTCAGTATTTTCGACCCGGAGAAAATTATTTTTGGCGGTGGCGTTTTTGGTCCGGCGGTCATGTTTCTTGATGATATTTACCTCGAAGCAAAAAAGCACGCACAGCCCGTTTCCATACAAAAAGTAACGCTTGAAGCGTCGCAACTCGGTGGAGAGGCGGTATTAATTGGCGCCGGATATATAGCGTTAAATCTAAAATCATAAATCTAAAATCGTAAATTGCTCATGTCATACATTACACACAAAAGAAATCAGGTTTTTGCAGCAGCCTGTATTGGAATGTTACTTTTCGGAATAGTCATGATTTCTATTGGTTCCATTCTTCCTTCCATCAGCGCGAAACTCTCACTCAATGAAGCGCAACAAGGGATGATTGCTACGATGCTTCCTCTGGGTATTCTCATCGGTTCGATTATATTTGGTCCCATTGTTGATCGCTTTGGTTATAAATTGGCGCTGATGGCAAGTTCGCTACTCATTCTTGTTGGATTGCAAGGAATTGGATTTTCCAACACTGCCGGAATGGTAGAAATATCTATTTTGCTGATTGCCGTTTCCGGAGGCGCTATCAACGGCGCGACCAATGCTTTAGCCTCCGATGTCAGCGCCGACGACAAAAGCGCGAACCTCAGTCTGCTTGGGGTATTCTATGGAATTGGCGCTTTGTGTATGCCGCTGGCGCTTTCGTCGTTATCGGTGGCGCTTCCTTCCGATACCATCATTAAAATAATAGGCGCTTTGGTTGTCATTCCTTTTATCTATTTTTCAATCATCCGTTTTCCAGAACCCAAAAATGCACAGGGCATTCCCGTTTCGGCTTATCTGAAATTGGTTAAGGAAACAGCATTGTTAGTTTTTGGCTTTGTACTGTTTTTTCAAAGCGCTACCGAAGGTTTAATCAATAACTGGTCAACAAGTTATTTGAAGGTTTTTATTGGCGAGGAAAAGGCATTACTCTGTTTGATGGCTATTCCCATTGCCATGACAGCAACCCGTTTGGTATTCGGCATTGTACTCCGAAAAATCAACCCGGCAACGGTTTTGATCTTTTGTGTTGCGATTGGTATCTTTGGGGCAATAGTTTTAAAATTTGCCGACACACAATTCATGGCAACTGTTGCTCTGGCGCTGTTCGGCGTGGGATTAGCGGCAGGATTTCCGGTAGTGTTGGGGTACATCGGTCAAATGTATGCCAGCATGTCAGGTACGGCGTTTAGTATTGCGCTTGTCATAGCCCTTACCGGCAATACGCTACTGAACTATTTAACCGGAATACTTACCCAACGAATGGGGATTGGAATACTTCCAAATATTTTGACGGGAACTTTGGCATTATTATTGCTTATGTTCGTTGTTGCAAAAAAGCAATCCATAAAATAAATTATAATCATCAATAAATCAAAAAGTAAATGTTAGCATTAGAATGGTTGGCAAATGCGAGAGGCATTATGCAGAAAATTGAAGACACCCAGTTGGAAAACATTAAAGCGGCTGCAACGGCGATGGCAGACAGTATTGAGAAAAATCATTGGGTGCATGTGTTTGGTTGTGGTCATGCCACAATTCCTGTCGAAGAGATGTATCCCCGTATCGGAGGATTTGTTGGCTTTCATCCTATGGTGGAACTTCCGATGACGTTTTTCACCGGCATCACCGGACAGATGGGCATCCATCAGTTCCTGTTTCTTGAGCGGGCTGAAGGTTATGGCGACGCTATCATGAAAGCGTATCATTTCGAAAAAGAAGATTGTATGTGGATTTTTTCGCACACTGGCATTAATAATGTAAATATTGATGTTGCATTGAAAGCCAAAGAATTGGGTATGAAAGTGATTGTATTTGGCTCGGCTGCCGAAGCCAAAGGTAAAACTACCCGTCATAAAAGCGGCAAAACCATTTTCGAGATTGCAGATATTGTTGTGGACTCCTGCGTACCCGTGGTAGATGCTTCGGTGGTGTTGAAAAACCATCAGGATAAGATCGGTCCCGTGTCTACTTTATCGTTTGTTACTTTAGTATGGATGACCATCACTACCTGTGCTGAAATACTTGCCGATCGCGGCGTGAAACTGTATATTCATCCTTCGCATAACGTTCCGGGCGATACCACTGCACACGAACGTTTAGATGCCTGTCTTGACGAATATAAAAGAAGGGTGGCAAGTATTTAAGTTCATGAACAAAATAGTAGAATGTGTCCCTAATTTCAGTGAGGGGCGCGTTTTGGAGAAGGTTGAACGCATCGTGAATGTTTTTCGTGCGAAGGAAAACCTTAAACTGTTGGATTACAGCGCCGATAAAGACCACAATAGGATGGTTGTTACCGTCATCGGCGAACCGGAAGCCATGAAAAACAGCATCATTGAAGCCGTTGGAATTGCCATTGAACTGATTGATTTGACGAAGCATACAGGGCAACATCCCCGTTTAGGCGCTGTGGACGTCGTTCCGTTTATCCCG
>Ga0123354_10018874_pt1 | contig 10824 bp, 6 predicted proteins | sample TergutLab28metaG_2_FD_97872 | JGI IMG/M metagenome (GOLD analysis project Ga0123354, IMG submission 97872) | Labiotermes labralis P4 segment gut microbial communities from Petit-Saut dam, French Guiana - Lab288 P4 | ecosystem: Host-associated > Arthropoda: Insects > Digestive system > Gut ... | reverse complement strand
GTTTTCCGGTCTAGTTTTTGCAGTTCTTCTTGGTACCAGTTAACGATTCCAAAACTATATCTAAGTACTGGTACTGCCAATGATCCAATTGCTTGGATTTTATTCTTTGCACTTAATTCTGTAACCAAAACTAGCCTCAGTCTCCTCAAGTATTCCTTCTTCAGCTTTTCTTTCTAATTCTTATGCTGTATATCAAAACTCTCTTCTATACCTAAATACTTATATGCTTTTCTCAGGTTCAGTTCTTTAATGTCGTTGTCAAATGTGCTTCCTACATGCATTTTGCTTTGAACACTACCTCTTTTTAGACATATTCTTGCACATTTTTCTAAACCAAAATTCATATTTATATCTTTGCTAATTATTTGCACAATTTTCATTTCATTCTTCAAATCATTCTCATTTCTACCTAGCAGTTTCAAGTCATCCATATAAAATAAGTGACTCATTTTCATCTCATTTCCATGTACTTGATATCCACAATCAGCTCTGTTCAGCTCGTTTGTTAATGGAGTAAGTGAAATGCAAAAGAGTAATGGCGAAAGAGAGTCCCCTTGAAATATTCCTCTTCGTACCCGAATGGGTTGTGACTGCATTACTTCCTGCTTTGTTTTTAATTATTATTATTATTATTATTATTATGGGAACACAGACATGTTTGAAATAAGAGGTAAAGAATAATTCTGAAACTACAAATGAAGTTGAATTAAAGAGCGTAACAGAATACTGAAATATAATAGAAGACCGTCAAAATTAGTACTGGGTATTTAAATCAATTGAAGTCTTGAACAGAACATGTCTAGGAAAAAGGATATGATTGTAAAATTTTGGTTACTGAAAACGAAAGGGAAATAACTGCTTGAGAGTTACTGGAGGGCCTTCGGTGCAATTTTGTGCAGACTGTGTAGAAACTTTGAGTTAATAGCCTATAAAATATCACGTTCTCCGTCGGTTGAATAATTCTAGCCTGTATAAATGAGTATATGTGGCTGGGCGGTTCTCTGGTTTATTAAAATACTGATCCCAGAAGAAACATTTTCAGGGCGGCCATTCTCATATTCCGTGTAACAGACGACACTAACTTCTACTACAGAATCTCCTCCCAGCACTACATTGTGACACAGAATACAATCAAGAACACACTCCCTTACCGTCTTCCGCCTACTACTACACAATTTCACGAATATACTGTAAAAACGCCTTGGACTATTTCCTGGTAGGGGCTGTGCGTCTTGTGTGGAACTCGTGCAGATCAACAGACGTTAGTTAAAACTTTTAAAAAAAGACGCCTTAAAATAAAATCATATTCTTTACAAGAATATGATCCTTTAAATAAGCCACTAATTAATTCACATGTGATATTCTGGATTCTGTACAGAAAAGTGTCAGACACGAACGCGCTGCACGTAGACGACATAGGATATATGATATGATATTATATATTTGTTAACTGCAGTTGGGTAGCCACCCGGTGGCAGTAGTACAGTACACATCTACACAAAAACAATACACAGAACGGCACAAAACAAACAATACATAGAATAACACAAAATTTTGGAGGAGTGCGGGCCGTGCCCCGACTTTGCAGGTTTTACACTGGCATTTGCCTTACAACTGAGGAAAAAGCACGGAAAAACCTCAGCCAGGGTAGCCGAAGAGTGCCAGCTGGCACGATGAAAATACATAAACATAAAATAAGAATATATAGAAGTAAAAATAAAAATACATAAATTACAGTATTATACAGGAATAAAACCATATATACGTTGACATATTAATGTTCTGTTTCGGATTCCTGTACACGTCTAGACATACAGCAACGTGGTCATATACCACGCATGCGCAATGCTGTTCAAGAGCCTTCACATGTATATTTGTCGATTGTTTTTCCCAAATCTGTACTTCTTCATGTGCTTGTGTTTGTAATATAATGGGCCTTCTATTCCTTATGAGGTGTTTTGTTTGTTGCTTGCTTTCGACCCATATAACGTGTACCCGCGGAGGAAACCCTTCTGACAACGTCCTGGAGTTTTAGCACTATACACTTCACAGGTCATGCAAAACAAGAAAAGTAGTTTTTTCCACCATCCTTGTAGTTAGAAATTAACTCTTTGTCTGTGAAAAATTCAAATGCAATTTTCTTCTGCAGGAATCAGCGCTAAAGTTTCGACATGGAACAATGGAAATCTTGTCCATATGTGTGCATTTCGCATCAGTGAATGTTGGCCAAGCCGTTCGCGAAATACACAGAGAAGACATCTCCAGAGCCACGGACAATTTTTCCTGTTATGATGAAAGTCGCCTAAGATAAGAAGACTTACTAACAAAAATATTAACATTTTTGTTAAGAGTCATATCAGACATTCTTGTTCTGCGATTTCTCCTTATTGGAACCATATTCAAGAATTTCATATCTGTTAATGTACAATAATATAAACAGCAAACTGGATGCAACAATAATAATTTTATTAACAACAATTTCAATTAGCTCAACATGTTTCGGGCAATAATTTCGCCCATACTCAGGATCACTAGACTGTGTTTACAGCTTGTGGTATAATGCACCGACGATGCTGCCTGCTGGCAGCAGCGTCGGTGCTTTATGCCACAAGCTGTAAACACAGTCTAGTGATCCTGAGTATGGGCGAAATTATTGCCCGAAACATGTTGAGCTAATTGAAATTGTTAATAAAATTATTATTGTTGCATCTAGTTTGCTGTTTATATTGTTGTATCAATGATGCACGGTTACACAAACATCAAACTGTCAATATAAGTTTCATTTTTTAAATTTTCAACTTACAAAAATGAAGTAGAAAATAAGACACGTTGACAATATTTTTTCAATATTTCACTCTACAATTTATTTGGTGAACTTCACTGCCCATTCCCTTTTGCGGCCCGTTCGCCCTGTATCGTATCCCCACTGCTACCAACGCACTGACGAATACCGTGTGGGACGCGTGGAGACGATCGAACAATCGTGGGCTTGCACGAAAAGCGTCACGAGGCTCTTTCATATCAAGTTACACGAGATTATATCTGTAACATGAGATGGGCGGGATAGTTAGGTTATCTTAGGCCCGATTTGCAGGAATATCCGCCCTTTTATTTTAAGATCTCGATTGAGAAAGGAGAAGGTCAGTGTTTAGCGACGCTGTTAAATATTAAAATTACATAAACATGAGTACGACACACCTGTAGAATTAAACTGACAGGCGTAAACCGATGTACCAAGCGATGGAGACTAGCTCCCTATGAAGGAACCATCAGAGTAGGTTTTCTTTTTCCATTCTCCGAAACGGTTTGGGTTTTAGACTCAGACGCTTGAGAGTTCCAAAATATCAGTCACTTGTATTGCAAGACACAACATTCAGAATTCTTTACAGATGTAATCAATTGTCCCGCTTATATTCTACTGACGATAGACTACCAATATCATTGTTAGGCGTGTTCGCATAATTGTGAAAAGCGACTATTAGCTTCAACATACGTGTCTGTTTGTCTGTCCGTCCGTCTGCATGGAAAAACTGGACTCAAACTTGACGGATTTTCATAAAATGACATTTGAGGATTTTTCTAAAAATCTGTCGTAGAAATTAGAGTTTCATGAAAATATAACAAGAATAGCGGGTACCTTACATGAAGACGTATGTACGTTTCAGGTAATATCTTGCTCATTTCTTCTTAGAATGAACAAATTTTCAGACAAGAGTTGTACACAAAATCAAAACAAACATTTTGTGTCCCATAACCGTGCTGGATAAGTGACGCTACACACTCACATACACACACACTCACACACACACACACACACACACTCACACACTCACACACACACACACATTCACACACACACATACACACACAATCACACTCACATTCACACACACACTCACACTCACTCACACACACACACACTCAAACACACACTCACACACACATACACACACACTCACACACACTCACACTCACACACTCACACACACACTCACACTCACACACACACTCACGTACACACACACACACACACTCACACTCACACACACACACACACACAGAATATATAACACCTATTGCTTTTCCACAGCAAACAATTTTTTTCGCAAATGAGCCTGAATGTTACGATTATACGCACAGTGCCTGCCTTTTAAGCTAATATTATCTGTAGTTGATAAGTGCTGATATTGTCCCAGTAAAATTCCTTTAATCCCAAACACAGTAAAAAACAGCTTGTTTCAAAACACTCCCAACCTATGTTATGTACGATCGCGTATCGATATGTAACTCGAAGTTCCTGTAATGCAACTTGACATAGTTACTGGCTATGTATTTCAAAGCTAATGAAAACTGTGCACCATTACCGTACGTTGCTTTAAAACGAATCTTGTGATGTCCGAAAGTGACCACGGCAAACAAACCGTTACAGCTCGGTCTGCTCTACGGTGTTCTTCAGAGAAGCAAGCTTTGACGAAATCACCTCAGACGTGAGCTGTACTAGTCGCACTTTGTTCTGAACTAAATCAGTTACGAACACAGCGGACGGCATGTGGATGGCAGGAAATGATACTTCACAGAATGTCTGACATAATGTTGTTTGTTTTGGAAATTCTTTGAAACAAAGAGGCATTTTATGTACAGTTATTGGCAGATTCATAAGTATTTCACGATAAATTTCAAATGCAGGAGTTATGCATCTTTGAAAGAGATGTAACTGTAAAATGTACTGTTAGTACAAAATTGTTTATTATTTGTTGGCATTTTGTCAAATTTCTCAACAACAGAATGAGAAAAGTCACTGAAATCTTCAATCAGTTCACCGAGATTCGAAAAGTTATCTCCCAAATGAAAGTAAATAAATGTCCAGCTCCTTCAAACCGCTCAGTTAATAAGATATATTTCAGTGTCAATAATGACTGACCTAGGAAGTGTGTCATCCCCGTTGTGTGTGTGAAACTTGGAACATTATATGTAGTCAAACACAACTGTGTCACATGAGGTATATTTAATGACTACTACATGTTTCGGCGTGTACTGACCAACTCAGGGGAACTTAAGATCTTACTATAAGCATGCACGCGCACGTTGTGTAGAGATCTCTACACCACGTGCGCGTGCATGCTTATAATAAGATCTTAAGTTCCCCTGAGACAACCTGAAGATGGCCAGTACAGACTGAAACATGTAGTTGTCCATTATATAGTCATTAAATACACCTCATGTGACACAGTTGTGTTTGACTACATACAATTTTCCAAATAATGACTGACACTCGAGACCCCAGCTGCAAGCGTGTGTGTCGACAGCTGTAGCTATACAAAGGGCGAAATACAGTACACGTTGTGCACTGGTGTTTACCTAAAATTCATCCAATAAATACATATTTTCTGCGTAGAGCATTAACCTGCTGATATTTCTAATGGATATAATCTGTGTTTCCCATTGGGTTCGAGCTGAACATTTTAATAAAATATAGATAAATTTTGGTCTTCGAAAGTTTAAGCACTATTCGTTTTTACATAAAGCGTGTTACGGTAAAACATACGTTTAGACGAGACCTATAGAAAATTCGTATAGGCAGACGTTTGATAAATTGTTCACTCAGAGTAAGGACGTACCATATCGTCAATATTTTTTCTGCCTTGATTCGGAATATACCATTAGGGGTGGTCCAATTAAGTCAACGTAATGAAATTAGTTTGGACACATTAGTCTAGTCTACGCTGATCCTGTTAATTTTCGGGCGAAATAAGTACAACGCAGCAAAGGGCATAAGCTTCATTAGACGCCAGTAAAGAGGCAAGCCTGAAAGTACATTTTCTAAAAACTGAGCATATATAAACATCTTGTCAACAGAATGTAGAACAACGCCACAACATGAAGGCAAATAACAAACCATCTGAAATCTGATGTGTGGTTGAACGTGCATCGTAATTCAGTATGGAAAGGAAACCAACTAGATGTCACTTTGTGTTATACTTTATTCTCCTTTACAAGTTGCTCAACATGTTTCGGGCAACCATGTGCCCATCTTCAGGAGCTGACGACTGCGAAGTGTTTTTACCACGTGTCGGTGTTGTGCTGTAACTGATCATCACAGATAGATATATCTGAATAATACCACTCACTGTTACAGCACAATATCAACACGTGGTAATAACACTTCGCAGTCGTCAGCTCCTGAAGATGAGCACATGGTTGCCCGAAACATGTTGAGCAACTTGTAAAGGAGAACAAAGGATAACACAAAGTGACATCTAGTTGGTTTCTTTTCCTTACTAAAACATCTGAAATTGTGAAATGATTAAAATATTTACAAATGACACTACCAAGTCGAAAAAATAAACACGAAGAAATCAAAAGCAGATAAAATTCGCGGAATTCCTGCTTCAGCAAAATTCTGTGAAGAATCTTTTGTCTTCCCGTTTGCAATCTAAAAATGAAAAGCTTAAATTATACTAAAACATAATTTTTCCTCTTCTTATATGTGGGTGTGAAAATTGATGTCGTACGACGAGGAGAGAACATAGTCTTGGGGGAGGGGGGTATTCGAGAATAGGGGGCAGGGAAGGTGCATATGGAGAAAACATTTATATTTCAAGGACTTCTTCCTTTTGGGTTATTTCTTACTTAGCTGGTTACGATAATGTCTAAAATGCATCGGTTTGTTGCATTTATTAATTTAGAACTTTTTCAGCACCTTAGGTAGATAATATGACACCGATAATTCGCAAATACTAAACACACAAACAAAAAGCACATACATATCACGGACGTCACCTACCGTAAGTGAATAGAGACGGCGCGGGTGGATGGTACACGAAAGGCATAGAAAGGGCGAGGAAGATCAATAGTGGCTTGCTTGCGGTGGAGAAGGAGTGTCAAATCTTAAAAACAGGAGGGGATAAACAGAAAGAATTAGAAGAAGAAAAGGATAAGAATCTTTCATTGGGAATTTTACAGAAAATCAATTAACACCGCGCTTAAATTCAAGGAAATTATCCGTACAAGAAGAACCAACAGAATGCACTATTTACTTTCACTTTATTTCAGTAATTAACCTCTACATGTGTCTTTGGGGTTATTATTTATTTAGCTTACTGTATATACAGAGTAGTACCTCCTGATGATGAGCTGTAAGCCTGCTAGAAACATGTAGAGGTTAATTATTGAAACAAATTGAAAGTAAATAGTGCATCCTGTTGGTTCTTTTTGTAAGGATCTATCACGGTACATGGTCAAAAAAAATTAAATTAAGGAAATTACTAAAAATAGATGTAACATAAATACTAAATGCGGAAGTTTTGGCAGAAAATAAAAAATTTGATTGATAAATATTAATTAATAAAGGAAAGCCAGTTATGAATAAATTGTGTAGTTAATTATGTATATATATATATATATTAATAGCAGCAAGGATAATGAGATGTAAGGGGCATGTGGCACGTGTTGGGGAAGAAAAGGTGCGTACAGGATTTTGGAAGGGGAGACCTGAAGGGAAGGGACCAACTGGAAGACCCAGGCCTAGATGGAAATATAATATTTCTATGAGTCTTCAACATGTGGAATGGGAAGTCATGGACTGAGTTGTTCTGGTTCAGGGTACGGAGAGAGGCCGGGAGTGTGTGAGTGCAGTAACGAACCTTCGGGTACCATAGAGTGCGGAAATTTATTGACTATTTGACGATCTATTAGCTTCTCAAGACGGACTCTGCTCCATGCAGATAGTTATATTAAAGCAGCAAGTTAGTAATAACACTTTTTTGCCAGCTGTGATGATATTTGTCAAACATACCAGAGGGCAAAATAAACAATATATTTCGTAACGTCTAATAGGTCTTAAGAGAGCTCAAACAATTTTTTTTATTTCAATATCTGAGTTAAAAATTTCGCAACAAGAAATTTCGACAGTGCAAGACGCACTGGTTACAGACGTCTTGCTTTGATGTCACAGTGTACCTGTGACGAAAGGCTGCTGCTGTTCAAAACAAAGGCAACAGCTACAGTGCTGCAGCCAGGTGTCTACAGGTCGTGTTACAGGATCGAGTCAACAGGCGTCAGTATCACAATCACAACAACCTCTAGCATACAACCTGAAATTTTGTTATTAAAAATAACGTCTAGAAAATAATATGAAATTTATAAAAATTACACAAAATTGTTTCAAATGGGATTGACAGAACAAAAAATAGACGTGGAAAAGTAGGAATTTAAAACCACTATCTGGATATTGACGGTTAGATAAAAAGAAAAATCCATTGAAATATGCAGCAAACATAAGGCAACTGCTATAAGTGAAGGAATTCTTTGACTCTATGCATGTCATAGCAGCGTATAGGGGGGGTGGAGGTGTAGCTGAACTGATTCTTAATCTCGGCACTAGATGGTCATAAGTTGCCAGTTTCACGCCCCGTTCGCTTGAATCCCGCTGAAAAGGCCGCAGGCACCAAATTAATGGAAGATTGAGAGGGTCTTAAACCTTATCTGTGTGGGGGGGGGGGAATTAGGAAATTTGTAGAGTATGTGTAGATAAAAATGTGAAGAGAGCTGGATGAACGTGCTGTAATAAACCACGAAGGCGTGGTGTAAGAAGAAGAACAAGAAGATGATAGAAAGAGAACTATGGGACAGGGAACGACATTAATTTAACATGTCGATGATACGAAGAAGAGGAGGTGGAACGAATTTCCGAATTGGGATGAGTCTTGCAGGAACAAAAATCAGAACAACAGACATTAGGAGATGTCCTGGTACTGTTACATCTGCTGTCAGTAATTCATGAAATATGAAGATTCAGGTATTGTAGGACGTAATGCTGTAACCAACGTTTCGAATAAGCTTGAAACTTGCAATTTCATGTCTCTGCATTTCAAGAAGAGTGCAAAGTACATATCCTGAAGGTAGAAGCAGTAAGCTCCCACGAAGGTTTTGCTGTTATTCACTTTTTTGTACGGCGTCATATTCCAGAAGACTCGAATCTTCATAAGTACTTATTCAGTATACGGTCTCACACAACACAGATTTTCAAGGTATATACTTTCGGTCTATATACGGGTCATCACCACACCTACACATAAGTACATGTGAAAGAAACTGTACAATCGTTCACATAGCCTGGACGATGGAGATCACATTCCCTTACATAATTTAAAAATGGCAAATTTGCGTCTGATGTTTAAAAAGAATGTAAAACTAGTGTAAAAACAGTACGTAAGAGAAACTGAATTTTAGAAAAATAGGAATATTAAAAAAATAAATAATGTAGGCAGATGAAAGTTTAAGATTTAATGTGCACGATTAGCTTCGGCTTTGTGATTTGAAAACGGACGATCCAGGGTGTGCAGTTGCAGTTAGGCACAACAGCGCACACTCACGTAGAACAGCTGGTGTGGTGAATGTCGTAAAATATTATCTTCCCGCAAGATTGGCTTCGTAAGGTATTGTACAGTCTCCAAACGAAAACTCTTAACTATTAAGTACGGACATATGATAAAGAAAAGAACATTCTGTAAGGAATGACGCGTGTCCACATATCAACACATATCAAGTTTCCCTAAAATGTTGAGATCCCAAAGCCGAAGCTCTATTGTGCACCTTAATCTTAAACTCTGATCTGCCTGCTTTATTTATTTAATAATATTCCTGTTTTTAACATAGAGTTTCTCATATATATACTCTTCTTACACTAGTTTTACATTGTTTTCACCCATCAGACAGAATTTTACCATTTATATAATTATGTAAGTGAAGGACATCTCCTTCTCCATGTCTATGTGAACCACTGTCTTTATATATAGGTGTGATAATGGCCCGTAAATAGGCCGAAATTAGTTATAGTGAAAGTCTGTGTTGTGTAAGACGTTGTACTGAAAAAATACTCCAGAACAGAACGGGGATTTTTTATCTAAAGTCTTTAATCTTCTTTTATAATGGTATGAAAATTCATATGTCACAAGCAATATACAATATTTGGCCACGACTTTACGTCAGAGTTATGAGATTTACAGGACTGTTGCTTATCTAACAGACAGATGTGGAATTCAGAATAAGTACTGACTCTAAAATAAACATGTTATCTGCGTGGCAGGAGATTCTGTGGTTTTTGGTGACAGGGTTTAGTGATAGGGCCAGCCTCGACCAAGAGACGCCGCTAAACAGAGTGGCCGTCATGAACGTATTGAAGCCCTCCAATAGAACACAAATACCTCTATGGCCACACATAGCACGCGTAAGGTACGTGCGCTTACAGCATGGGCGCAACTGGCACGTACTGTCACACTGCACTTACATCATGCGAAGGTTTAATACCGCTAATGCTATAACCCGCGTTTGGACGCGTCTACCTTCCAGTTCCATTCAACATATGTTCCACGAAACTGTTTATTGAAGATCCTTCTCAATATTATTTTCCTTTACTCTCTTTCAAGCGATCGCAGATTTCGTAACAACTCATCGTTTCATCCTACACTGAATGTATCAGGAATGAAAGGTGACTAAACAAACAAAGGAGGTGGTCTTCACATAGTGTGCTCCATTCCACTCAGCTGGGACTTACGACAATGTATTAAATTTCTGTCCTTCTCTGGAACTCAGAGAACGCATTTTAGAACAACAATATCTCAGTCGGTATAGCGACTGACTAGGGGCTGGACGGTTCGGGATGGAATCCCGGTGGGGATGAGATTTTCCGTCCATCCAGACCGGTCCTGGCAGCCTCTTGTAAAATGGGTACCGGGACTTTCCCGGGGGTAAAGTGCGGCCGGGGCGTGCTGCTGACCACTCACCCCCTTCTAGTGCCGCTGTCATAGAAGAGTAGAGCTATAC
>Ga0123354_10018872_pt1 | contig 10825 bp, 6 predicted proteins | sample TergutLab28metaG_2_FD_97872 | JGI IMG/M metagenome (GOLD analysis project Ga0123354, IMG submission 97872) | Labiotermes labralis P4 segment gut microbial communities from Petit-Saut dam, French Guiana - Lab288 P4 | ecosystem: Host-associated > Arthropoda: Insects > Digestive system > Gut ... | reverse complement strand
TTCCTGACCTCCGTCTACTCTTTATTTCTTCCCGAATAGAATTTTGGATTGTTAAAGTTGTTCCCAAATATTTAAACTCTTCCACCCTCTCGAAGGTACTATTATCAATCCTCACACTGTGATTTGGACAAAGTTAGGAATACTATTATTAAACAAAAAATGAATGTAGTAAGGTCTCTTTTAGACGATATTAAAACCAAACAACTCCAATGGTATGGACATGTTCAAAGAATGGAGGAGGGGAGATTACCAAAAGAAGTTATGAAATGGAGCCCATCAGGAAGAAGAAAACGAGGTAGACCTAAACTTACCTGGACGGAAGGGATTAGAGGACCGATGGGAGAAAAGGGATTAAGGGAAGAAGACTGAAATGACAGAGACAACTGGAGGAAGAAGATAATATATTTGTCAAATGGGCGCAGGAAAATGTGGAAACATTGTACTGCCTGCTAAATAATAATAAAATGACATTCAGTTTGTCTATCATAAATCATATCTGGCTGTACTAGAAATCGGGGAAAAGTATGAACAGTTAGAAGAAAATGGCTCTTTTTTTCATGGCTCGACAGCCCTAGTGGGTCCAGGCCTTCTTATTGTTGAGGTTTCTAGATCACACTCAGACACAGCACACTCGGCAGGACTCCAGTGATCAGCCCTTTGCAGAGACCTTTACCTGACAACATACAACACTCACAGGACAGACATCCATGCTCCCGGCGGCCTTCTTTCAAATTCACTTCGACTGGACCGAGGGCATCGGCTGCCCTTCGTAGCCGAACAGTGAATGTGTATTGTTGACATATTGACGTAACAACGGGTGTAGGTAATAATTTGGTCACACATATTATAAAACGTACGTTCTTACGTCCTTTAGTCTACATGTCAAATATGAGTTTCGGTTAAGAGTGACGTAAAGGTGAATTTGTTCCGGTGCTTTGATGAATCTTAAGCAGCGTCCCCCCAAAAATGGAGCTGAAGCGTAATTACAGCCATTGTTACATTTAAGTTTAAAAAACACAGATCAGCAGATTTGCATGCGTGCTTTTATTAGTTCTGCGATGTTTCACTTACGCTACACCCTCGTGAATGATTGGAAATATCAAACTTAACGTCATGTGATTGGTGAACTAGCTTAAGCTTCAGATAAGAAAATGAAATACTGTCAATTCGGCTACAATGTCTGTACTGTGCTGCTGTAACATGTTTCGTCTGCAGTGACTCATTTTCAGGCTAAAATTGTTTAAAAACACTTAAAATTTTGTGTACAATTTCGTTATAGTTATTATCTGAGATCTTAATTTTAAACTTGTTTTAAGTAAGTATATCTTACTTAAGTCGGATGGTTGCTCACACTGGCGTATTGTTATTGTAGAGTGTAGAATACCCACGTGAATGAATTACGTTTCCTTCATATCCTTGTTTCCGGGATATAGTCCCTGTGAGGTCCATTGAATACAGGACAGCCCGTTTCTAATTCAGAATGGTGGTCATTTTCCTGATCTCTCCAAGGCCCAGTGTTATGGAGCTCAATTTGTATTTAAATTAACAGACTAGTTGGGTGTTTGAACACATATTTAACTAAATAGATTGGCGAATGTCCTGTTACTACCAAAGCATGAGCAAGTAAGAGGCGTAGGGGGATGCATATTACACCTGCAGCTGTGAAATAATTCGTAGGTCAGGAAAAGCGTTTGGCTTAACGACTGTTAATTCTGGCCTAGCATTGGACACTGCGTGTGCGGCCGAAATACGTACACTATAGGCCGAACATCGCAGGATCATTATAAGCCGTGCAGTGCTCCTGTAATTTTGGAAGTCCGATTCTTGATGGGACACCAGTACGGACAAATCGGTCACTGCTCTGTCATGAGAACAGCGATCGTCAGCTATTTTTGACTCCTTCAGAAGTTAATTGGTTCTCAGCTAGATAAGACATTCCCTGCATTTTAGGGAAATAGAGCCCGTTACTTGTCCTTATCCTGAACCATGTGAATCCAGTCCATACCCTCCCAGCCTAGTCCTTTTAAGATCCATTTTAATATTATCTTTTCACCTACGCGTTTGTGTCCCGAGCGATCTGTTTCCTCCAGGTTTCCCAATTAAAACCCTGTGTTGCAATTCCTGTCTCCCCCATGTGTTCACATGCTTCTCTCATCTCCTCATTGGTTTGTTCATCCGTATAATATTTATTGAGAAACACAGATCATATAGCTTCTCGTTACGTAATTTTCTCCGATTTCCTATGGCTACTTCCTTCTTTGACCCAACTGTCTTTGGAGCAGGCGCGCTCTGTTCTCGGACAGCTCTGCCTTAAAGTGACAGGCTGACAGTATTATGATCTTACAAATCAGCATATTACGAAACATTGCACAGGGCGTCTCTGTTTTAAGTCGGGGACATTTAATTTCTCCATTTGTCAGTGACGTAATTTCATCCCTTAAGAAATTTCGTCGTCGTTAGGCTTGTTGAAATTTATGTCAGTGATAGTTATGATCACTTGCACTGTAATTCTGCTGCACGTTTCAGTCTGTTTATAGCACTTAGCTCTAAAACAGCCTGAAAAAAAGTACTTTGTTGTTGCTGTGTTGATATCCGAAAGATACCTCGTAAGATCCCAGACTTGGCCTGATTTTTCTTTGGTAAGAACAGTATTAAGATGAAGACGAGTATGGGGCATTGGTGGAATGTTACTGACGGGAGAAAACCGAAGTACTTGTAGAACAACCTGTTCCAGTGCCACTTTATCCACCATAAAACTGGCATGGAGCGGTCTGTGATCGAGCCCGGGCTTCGGCGGTGACACCAGCGACAAACCGCCAGAGCCACGGCACGGCTCGGAAATTCAGCGACGGAATATACATTTCAGGTGGTACAGCTTAGAAAACACCGCGCTAAGAGGTACCAAAACGAGCCTGGTAATACCGTATGGGGAACTGATCGCTCTTTACCATGGCAACCATGGGAAACACAGTTAACAAAGTGTGTGGACCAAATGCGGAGTTAATGTTCAAGCAATACAGTGCTGTAAGAGATTCTTGCATCGTTACACTTAATGGTGGACTGCAGTTTCAGTAAAATTGTTTGATTATTGGATGCATTTCTGTCCTTGTTTCATTTTTTGGACAGGAGCTGTTTTAAAAAGTGTAAAGTTCGCTGTGTCCCTCAGATTACGCACCACTCCGTGAAGGCGTATGTGTGGGAGGAGATACTAGCTAACGGTATCGTAACACTGGCATTAGATGGTGTCGAGTGGACAGCTTCAGGCGCCCTGCCGCTGTACTGTGGGCACCATATAGTAGGTGACCTTATGACATGTGCCATTGTAGATACAGAGCAGACAGATACATCCCCCGTCTCTTCGTGGAGTCGAACCCGGATGGCTGTGTGGAATAAGCATTGTCGGGTCCTCATCAACTAGCAATATCCCTTCGATAATGAAAGCTTTCCCGATGTCTTTCTTTCGGTGTAAACATCGCAGTGCTCACACGCCATGAATGTCTTCGTGGCAGTGATGGAAATGATATTTCGTATCATAGCGGACGTCGCTGGTGGACCTGCAGTGCGATCGACGCAGGCTCTGCAGCGTTTAGGTGCGATGGTGTAGTCTATGTAAGGGAACTGTATACAGTAAATGGGACTGCTATATGAAATAATGGTACGTGTTTCGAAATGATGTTATACTAATTATTTTTATGTTAGGCATAACATCTACGTGTTTCCAGTTGTATTATACGATAACGCAATAATGTATATCATTAAAAGCTTCTGCTTTAACCTGCCATCAAGCATTTTAATAACCAGTTTCACAATAAACGTCACTGAATAACTTGCATGTATGGCTTTTCTTTTACTTTCTTTTATTGGAGGTCATTTATTTCAGAGTTGTGCCACATAGGTGAAAAGAAAAAGATTCCGTAGAATGTTAGTACGTGAATTAAATTATACCACCCCGCTTTCTGAAACCACTTGCCTCTATAATAGATACTCCGTTGCCCCACTCCGACCCCTAGAAAGCGGCAGGGCACTGTAAAAGTATATTAGAATATCCCCATAGTTGCTGCCTGGAAAAGAGCTAATTTTCCCCTGTTTTGTTCTGTTACGATCACTTCTGGGTTCAGAGTGGACGACCTCGTTAATTACTTTAGGAGTTTAGAGCTACACTATACATTTACGACACAGTGATGCCATTGTGTGGAATGGTCTTGCAGTGTAGCCGGTGAATGTACCGTGCGGTATTGTGATTGAGGAATAATGGTGATACTTAATGGCATATAGCAACTGCAGCCGACTCGGAGGGTTCGGTTTATTTCAGGGTTGGGGTACCTGCCACTCGTCTTCCTTCGCGTGAGTGTAAGTGACTTGAGGTGTTACAAAAAGTATGTACGACGTCATGTGATTACGACGTACTTCACAGCTTACATGCGCACTAATTTAACACAATAACTTCGATTTATTTGACTTTTTTTCTATTCTTCAGGTAGGGTGACACTCATTGTCCTGGTACTGCCGTTATAAATGTGCAAACTGCACTGTTCCTAGACGGCAGACGTGAGCATAGATTTTCGTCGAAGAATCATTGGCTAGGGGATACTGAAGAACTGCGACAAAAAGTCGCTTCACTAAACTGTGTTCAGCACGTTGGCTGTTCTGGGATTAATGTCGCGACGCCATTGTGAGAAACGGGCAACTGACTGCCTGAACACGGCACGGAGTTTAAATTGCCCAGTCAGTTGATATTGTTCTGTTCAAAAGGGGGCATTCATTGGCGCAGATAAGGCCCTCCCGCAGTCCGTAAGGCTATGGTGGGAGGGGGGGGGGGTTATACCATGTTTCAGGGTGTTCCCCGGATTTACAGAAAATAAAATTGGTTGTAGGTTGCTGCAGACCGGATTCCATTCTTCTGACATACGGCAGTATTCTTGATCCACGTTAATGATATCTTGGAAGTAACTTTGCGAATAATGAAGGAGTTGTGAGGGGAATCGGCCATCATCGCCTCTCGGTCCCTGCCCTATTTAACACACTGGATTTAGTCGGCACTTTCCGGGAATTGGTCCGCTGATCAGTTTTTGGGCGCGTTTGTAAAATAGCGAAAAGTAACTATTAGCTTCGTCATGTCTGTTTGTCCGCATGGAAAAACTCTGCTCCCACTGGACGGATTTTCTTGAAATGTGTTATATAATTATTGTTTGAAAAATCTATCGGAGCATTTCAAGTTTCATTAAAATCGAACAAGTATAACGGACACTTCTCATGAAGACCAATATACAGTTTTTGATCATATCTCGTTCTTTTCTGCTTAGAATGAGAAATGCTTCAGAAAACAGTTGTAGAAAAAGTAAAGATACACATTTTATGCTCATTTTTTCAGTAAATCATGCCATGTGTGAGATAATGTGGAAAAATATGGTAGTCGAACAGGCTACTGATCACAATGTAAAACGGGGAATGCCATTGCATGCTGTATAACTCAGGCTACATACACACACTCATCATCATCATTATCATCATATATCTTTCATGGAGTTGGGCCACTTGTTGACGCGTTCCGGTATCATGTATCCAGAAGTCTCTTCAAAGGTCTACCATGATTCCTTCTGCCATTTGGGGAGTAGTATTTCATTACCCTGGGTAATGTATTTCGAAGAATTCTATTTACATGTTGTATCCAGCTTCTCTTGTGTTCCAGTAATTTGTCAAAAATTTGTGTTATTTTTAATTCCTTTGCAGTTTGTGCATTTGTTTTGTAATCTGTCCAAGTGCATCATGCTGTTCTTCTCATATATTTCATCTCTGCTGCTGTTATTCTTCTGGCGTCACTTGCTTTAATAGTCCAAGTTTCGCTGCCATACAACAAGACTGGAAGGGCTACTATATTGTATAGTTCTATTCTTGTTTTCAGAATGTGTAGTGCTGCTTTTCGACGGCAACAATGGTTACGCGAACGCGCCTTAGTATTGCCTTTGTGCGTGCATTGCCTGTCTTGTACATTTCGTAGGGGAAACCCTTTACTAACACTCAGTGATATCGCGGTCCCATTTGTGTGGTCTTTGAAGAGTCGGAACTGACTAACGCATTCTTTGCGTACATATTCTGATAAAAATTTGACTCAGATTTTCATATTAGCCTTCCAAACACGTTTTAATATGTACGTCTTTTCAATAATACGCTTTGTCCCATTTCTGACACTTGCAGTGTCTGTGGACGTCCGGCACGAGTGCATGTTACTGCTTACAATTTATGTAATAAAATGAGACAAGAAAAGAATCCAGAGTTTTGACATGGAAATCGCCATGACAGTTCTAGTCGGAAGATCATCTTGTATACGATGGGGTATTACGAAATTTCCAGAAAGGACAAAATTAGGAATACTATTTTTAAACAAAAAATGAATGTAGTAAGGTCTCTTTTAGACGATATTAAAACCAAACAACTTCAATGGTATGGACATGTTCAAAGAATGGAATAGGGAAGATTACCAAAAGAAGTTATGAAATGGAGCCCACCAGGAAGAAGAAAACGAGGTAGACCTAAACTTACCTGGACGGAAGGGATTAGAGGACCGATGGGAGAAAAGGGATTAGTGGAAGAAGACTGCAATGACAGAGGCAACTGGAGGAAGAAGATAATATAATTGTCAAATGGGCGCAGGAAAATGTGGAGACATTGTACTGCCTGCTAAATAAAATTATGAAATGGATTTCAAAAGAACGTGGTAGTTCAATTTGTCTTGCCCAAGAAAATGTTTGTTGACGGTATTTTAATGCTGCTATAGTTCAGGTTTTCTTTAAACACCAGTAAATTGCTGTTTATTAACCCTTTAAAGACAAAGCGCAGACCGCTTTATTTAAAGACCCAGGCCGTACCGCGCTGTAAACACTTTTCATCTCGGTTATAAAAACCAATCAGTTTATGCTGTAAGTGGCACAAGTCGCTGCTTGTTCTCAGATAAATACGAAACAAATAAATACAGTGTGGGCAGAATATATAATTAAGTGTTAAACCAGCTGGCGCACGAAACCAGTAGGCTTTAAAAGGTTAAATACACTTGACATAATTGTCAGTAGCTGTTCATCGAACGATGCCGAAATCCTCGGAATGCCACTTCGAATGTAGTGCAAACTTTTCTCCCTTGATTTTGAGTTTTACCGTGTTTTGTTTATATTTTCCTCTGCGATATAAACAGATATGTTATCCTCTCAGTGTGGATTGTTTGCCCGGCGTTTAATATTGTTTTTCTTCTGTTGCAGATGAAGGCGCGCGCAGTGACTGCTTGGAGACACAGTGGTGACCATGGCGGAGAGCTGTCAGTGTATTGCTGGTGAACTTGCACATCCTTTGCGCCCCTTCTTTCGGTTCCAAAGATTTTGATGACAACAGAAAAGGGCACTGACGGGTAATGGGCCGAAGGCGGACTGTGTGCAATTTTGAATATGTTGTGTGTATGGAGACTGATTGAACTTATGCATATATATATATAGATATGAAGGTGAAAGTTGAAATATCTGCCCATAATTCATCAGTATATACATAAGAGAGCAGGTGAAAATGATGATACCTCCTGTCATCGAAATTAAATGAACAGACTATATATATATATTATATAATGAAATAAATGGAGGATAACTTGATAAACATTTTAAAATTAGAAATTAATTAACACGAAAGACAAATATATATACATATATATGTATATATATGTATATGTGTATATATATGTGTATGTATATATACATATATATGTATATATATATATACCACATTACTTCTCTAACACTCTCCATAGGTGAACCACATGAACATTTTTTTAATTGGCATGATAGGGAGAATTGAGTACTAGTTGCAGCGAAAGATACGGAATGAGTATAATATTTTAATGTGCGGGTTTAGACCCGGTCTCTCTGAAATATTGTAATTTTTTTTAAGTTAATGGAGTTTTTTTTTAAGAAGTACTGCTAAAGTTCGCATATTTCTATGTTTCCAGTATAGTTACAGTGCATTTGCATTTCATTTTAGCGCTTTCCAACTATCCAGATGTAAACATCAATACTGTAGCTCTTTTTGTCCGCCTGTTCATCTTAAAGTAGAGCTGGAATACTGTTAATCCTTTTCAAGAAACAATCGATTCTAAGCAATTTGACATATTGTTGTTAATCAGTTATTCAAGACGTCTATTGTCGGAACGAAAAGAACGTAATTGAACAGTTATTTAATTTTTAATCATTTACTGATAAGATTTCGTAGTGTCAGGGTACTCCCCATACGGGTATTTGTCGAGTTTAGGTTGGAAAGCGTTAATGTATGTAGGTGCGTATTTTTTGTTTGGCCTTTCTTGTCTTTATCAGATTTTGTTTTCTGCCTGGTAGTATTTCTTTTTTTTTTTAGGCTTAAGACAATATTACTACCATGTATGGGCTAAAATATGAAATGTTTCATATGTCATAATTCAAATTTCCACTTGCGTGTTTTCGAACACTAATATGCTTTCTCTACAGAATACTTTGCTACCATCCATACTTCCACTTTTGTAAGAATTTATGCCGTATGAAGAAAACGGAAGAGTTTGACTTTGTTTAGGTCCAAAAACAACTTTAAAAATAAAAGCAATTTTGTTATGTAAAACAGTGTCTATATTTGCAAGTTATTTCGGCTGACCCACATATCTACACGTATTTTGTTTGTGTTGTAATGGTATTTGCGTTGGATGGGTTTATAAACAGCATCTTGCCAGATGTCTTGTATATTAAAATGTAATTCCGATTGATAATGCTTGATTAAGTAGTGTTTTGTTTGAAAAATAGTACTTAGTAGATGTAATAGTTACGCCAGACATGGTGGTGTGATCTGCATCCTGTGGATTCAAACAGGGGAGGTGTAGCATTCGATAAAGTGGTTAACATTCTTTGAAGAGAAATGGTTTATATCAAGATTTCATTGGGTCAGTCCACATCAGTACCATTTATATTACAAGAGCTCTGGGTTTCGTTGGGTGTCATGCTGTAAACAAAATGTATTTCTTCTGCTTGCCATGAAGGCATATGCAGGAGTATAGGTAAAACTCCACTCATCTTTAACCTCGGCACTGGATTGTAGTGAGTGGTCAGCTTCGCGCCTCGGCCGTTGTACCCGCGGGGAAAGAACTCCCGGTACGATTGGTGGGTCCCAGAGTCGGTCTACATTTTTGGAAGAAAAAATGAATCTCTTGCGGGATTTGAGACTTCCACCAGGGTGTTGGTGAAATCATCGCTCTTCTGGGTTGCTACGGAGCGCTTGATGCTAGTCGCTTACCGACGCGTCGGGACAGGCTATTTGGGCCCATCTTCAAGGGCTGATGACTTCTTCAAGGTGGCACCGATAGGCTGTCCCGAAACGTTGGTAAAACCACGAAATACGCCGCGTACCATCCCAGATAAGTGAAGATCTTTTATCCCTACCGGGACTCGAACCATGATTCCTCAGACGTCCAGAACGTAGTGTAGGCACTATACCGACCAGTCTCTCCTCTCTCCCGCTCTAAACGTGTAATACTGGATATTTTTCTAGGTCCTTTTCTTGTTCAAACAATTTAGAAGAAACTCCCTCATACTCTCGGAGTTACTACCGTCTCATTGTATCTAGAGCGATAGTTATTTTTGTAGAGATAAGACTGAAATATATTGTCGAAGTATTGAAGTTTATAATATGAAGATGTGATGGCAAGTGTAGCATGTTATTTCTGAGTGACTGTTGCTGTATTCGTAGTTCGTGTGTATCTCCGAAACAGTTTTGAATTAAATAGTACTGGATCTGTGATGCCTTATCCATTGGACACCAGGCCATTCTAATTTAAATCCAGAACAGGTTTTTTTTTGTACCTTGATTTTCAGTTTCTATGTCACTTTTATAAATGTTAAAATTTGGCTTATCTTCAGCGAGTAATTTCTGCTTATCATAGATTGCTGTTTGTGTGCTGAATAATTCATTTGCTGCCATTTTCAGCATTTCGAAGAAATCTGGAGGTTTCAAACCACAAACACCGTAAGGCACATGTCTTTGCTTTCGACGCGATTCCCTGGCTTCATAAAAGCTTCTAGCGTAATTCAATTTTCGTGGGATTCATGTTCATTATATGGAGAAAAGCGTGCGTTCATCACATGGCCACTGAAAGCAAACGCTTCATTAATGTCTGTGTTTGAAGCTGATGTAGTAAATGCCTCCCTAGCAAGACTCAATGTATTCGTCGTCCAGAATGGCTCCAGAGATCCCTGTCCCCCATTTGCAAAAGGTTGTATACGGAAACCGAAGAACGGTATTGTATCAGTTGTGTTTGAACACAACGTGAAATGGTGGTGGGGATGGAAGAGAGGTACAAATTCATTGGTCGAACCCTCCCCTTCCGCTTTCAAAGATTCAACCCTGTTTCCTTTTCGGAAGTGGCATGCAGTACTTTTTCTCTAATTGGAGGTAGAGTGAGACAGAATCTCTTGGTATTATTGCAGCCTTAAATGGATCTGTTGTTTCATACCCGGATGATACATGAGTCTGGACGGTGAATGGTATAATACTTGGCAGGGGAAACCGAAGCTCTTGAAGGAACTGCACCACGTTTATGGCTGTCTGCATAACAAATCTCGCACATACTGTTCTTCGATGGAATCCGGAATTTCACGGTGAGAATTCGGTGACTATCGTACCTACAGCCCGGCTTGTCTTGTCGGTGAAACAACACATGTAATGGTACCTGTACGTGCCACCTGCTGTAGCGTGAAGAAACCCTGCGTTTGGCCCACACAGTACAAGTATTTGTTTCATGTGATTCTCACACTACACACCACGCACCCAAACT
>Ga0123354_10018869_pt1 | contig 10825 bp, 8 predicted proteins | sample TergutLab28metaG_2_FD_97872 | JGI IMG/M metagenome (GOLD analysis project Ga0123354, IMG submission 97872) | Labiotermes labralis P4 segment gut microbial communities from Petit-Saut dam, French Guiana - Lab288 P4 | ecosystem: Host-associated > Arthropoda: Insects > Digestive system > Gut ... | reverse complement strand
GGGTGGATAATATTAGGATGGATCTCCAGGAGGTGGGATGTGGGTATGTGGACTGGATTGGGTTGGCCCAGGATAGGGACAGGTGGTGGACGCTTGTGAGTGCGGTAATGAACCTTCGGGTTCCATAAAATGCGAGGAATTTCTTGACTAGCTGCACAAGAAGGACTCTGCACCATGGAGTAAGCAAGCATTGGTCTTATAGCTGGAATGGAATCGCATACAGTAAAAGTTGCATAATCTGGCACTGGATATTAGGAAAGCACCGTTAGCCAGAAACTGACGAGACTGTTACATTTCAGTGTGCCATTGGAATACAGTAGGGTTGTCCATGTGATAATTAAATTAATGAAATATTGGTGACAGTTCTTTTGATTATACGTAATGTTACCTAAGTAGTGATGAAAGGGAATATAAAGTACAACAGGGAATACAGAACAGGGTGTCAAAGTGATGAATGGTTAGGTCTGTCAGTGAGCATGCTACGTATACTGCAGATGTACATTAGGTGCAACATTCTAACATCTGGAAAATTACTATTTAGTCCCAGATATTGCGACTTGTAGTTTATTACTAATGAAGATGTGATGAAGTCAAAGCATTGCATTTGACTATACGTTGCAGCATATAGAAATCATTTTTTAGCATTAAGGAGCATCTGTTATGATATATATATACACACACACACACACACACACAAATGACAATGGACCAATCGTATGGTGGGATTAACATAATATTCACATTCTAATTCATGCCATCTTTTATGAGGCATTTTTTGATTCATTATGATAGCTTCACTAAGCTGAAGTGGCTGTGTGCCATCACTGCAGAGTTGACTTTCACGTTAGGCGTTAAATTGATACAGAGCAACACTTTTTGCGTCATGACCACAATTTATCATCACAGTCATAATATTTTAAACACAGTGAAGAAATTAGTATATTTACCCAAAGTGAGAATTTCAAAACAATTATAACAGTAACTCTTGACTAAACTCTATGCAGCAGGGTCCTTATTGAGAAGCAACAGTTCCTCAGCTAGTCAAGTAGTTCCCTACATTTTAAGGACTCCGAAGGTTCATTACCATGTCCACCAGTCTTGCACTTCTCCCTGTCCTGAGCCACATCCCTTCAGTCCACACCTTTCCATCCTATTTAAGATCCATTTTAGTGTTGTTCTCCTTCTACCCCTGGGTCTTCTAAAGTCCCCTTTCCTTCAGGTATCCCCACCAAAACTATGTATGTATTTTTCTTCTCCCTTACATCATGTATCACAGTCATTTCATCCGTAATTTGATCAATAATTGATGTGTAGTACAAATGATGAAGTTTCTCATTATGCAGTTTTCTCCACTGTCCTTTTACTTCATGTTTCTTAACCCAGATGTCTTCCCGTGCATCCTGTTAATGAATACCCTCAATCTCTGTTTTGGTTTTCATGTGAGAGACCAAGTTTCATACCTGTGTAAGACAGGCAAAATTGTAGTCATACATATTTTCCTCCATTTAACACCACCAGTTTGATTAAAGTGAGAAAAAGGATACGGAAACTGCTTATTATTGATATAATACGTTGGCTATTTTTAAAGGAATGTGTTACCTGACGTTTAACGTGTCGTTTGTGATTGTTTTTCCATAAGGTTTACACCTTGTTAACATTATTACAGTAGTGTTTAATTACTCAAATAACATTGTGAAAGACAATTTGGAAATGTGGTGTTAATTACGGGTGGATGATAAATATCAGTGCCTTAAATACTGTTAAAAAAAACTAACCGCTAGCGTTAGCCCTTTGGTGGTGAAATTAAATGCCCAGTGGGAGCTGCTGAGCCAGTTTTCATGTCAGGTCATATAATATTGTTTTTCTAAACATTTACAGTATATTAAGACTTCTTAGTATTAATGATTTTTGTTTCCAGTGTTTCATTATTGTATGCTATATACAGACATATTTGATATAAGTATGGAGTGTAAATCTTTATTAAAATAAAAATTAAGGTTGTGATTAGTGAAACAGGTTTTTTTCTTTCACTACATACATGTATCTTATGTTCCTGGTGGCTGTGTGGTCTAAGGCATGGATCTGCAGCTATTTGCTTGCTGGGATTGCAGGTTTGAATCCCACTGGGGCGTGGATGTCTTTTCTGTTGAGTGTTGTATGTTGTTAGGTAGAGGTCTTATTTTCTTTTAAAAATAGTGCACTTGAGTGGATAGCAACTACCGTGATTCTCAAACAATTATTGCACTCGAGTGGCTAGCAGGTGCTGTGGATTCTACAACAACTAGTGCACTTGCAGATATGAGCTCCTGTGGACTATAAAATAAGGCAGTCTGAATAATAATAATAATAATAATAATACAATAAAGCTTCCAAAAGTAAATTTTTGCTCAAAGCAGTAATTTATTATGATTGTCAATTTTCAAAGTATCATCAGTCTGTCAAAAATTAGTGCTAAGTTAACATTGGTAATCAGTGAAACAGTGCACTTACTGAAGTTAAGAGTTGCAGAAACTGGATACAGTTCAAATTGGCCTGTGTCTAAAATGAATACACCACAGTTGAAAATCATCGAGAAAAAGAAAAGAAGAAAACAAAAAATAAGACATGCCATGGATTTGTTTCAGAAGTAACACACAAACATTTATTTATTTACTTATTTAGAGAAAATGCCCTTCAATGTTACCATTATTTAAGACTTGCATTTTTGTTGTAATAATTCAGTAACTTTGACCTCTTAGTTACTGAGAAGAAACTTGGATCTCTCTTGTGCAGGTGAAGCAAATTTATTGCAGTTACTTTTCTTTTTGATACAGATAACGAAGTGACTTTCTGATGGTGTGAAACACAGTTCCAAGAAATTGGTTCCTTTATAGGCGTGTTCACAAAATTGTAAAAAGTGACAGCATTATTATGTCTGTCTATCCATCTGTCCACATAAAACAACTCTGCTCCCATTGGACGCATTTTCAAGAAATTTGACATTTGAGCATTTTTTTAAAATCTGTCCAGAAAAGTTGAGTTTCATTAACCTTTATCGTACGGCATTTAATTTAGTCTTTGTGCCCCCGGTACGGTGTTTATATTAGACAGCCCTTTAAATAGTTGCGCGTGGTTGCCTATAAACGTTTATAAATTATGAACCGAATGTGATGAAACAATTAAATAATGTGCACTGTTGTGAATAAATCAGAGATATTTCAGTTCAAGAAAAGTTTCAGTACAGTGGTGTACCGAGGGAGGTGTTGGGGTGTTCAACCCCCCCCCCCCAAAATTCAGAAGGCCCTCCAAAATCGTGCCAAAGTGAACCCGATTGTGAAAACTGTTAAAAGTTGCTGAATTTGGGACGCGAACACCCCAAGATGTTTGAAAAAAAGGCAGCAAAATTCTAATACTCCCTAGGTTCATACTTGTTTTACATTAGCAATGACAAATAAATTGATTGCCATCATAAATAGTCTTAAAGTACCAAAAATTAAGAAAATTTTACTATATGAAATGATATTTCTTGTACCAAATTACAGCTGCCTCCAGAACCCCTGACTAATGGGCTCCCGCCCACAGATCCCCATTCTCTCTGTCCTCAACTGAATTTGTTGAACCCCCCCCCCAGAACAAAATTCCTGGGTATGCCACTGATTTAGTAGAAATGTTTAGTGCCTACACGCAGGAAGTTAATTTAAAACTTTTGTAATTCTCAATTTATTTTACTTACATTTCTGTTTCGGGCCTGACATATGCACAGGAAATTTCAGCGTGAAGATTTTTGGGAGTTAAGCCTTTGCCTGGTAGTGTCAGAAACACCATCTTCGTCACACGCGCACCATACTTTCTCAAAACTTCACTAACAACTTTTTTCTTCACACCACTTGCAGTTCACACACGACATTTTAGCTGTGTCGCCGTCACGAACTGAGACTGACCAAATTTTGTTGAGTGCTGTTGCAGTCTACTGACTTGCATCATCATTTCCAGTATATCTTTTGCAAGGAGGAATTGATAGTCTCTACATCATATTTTCTTATTTCATCAAGGAAAGAGTAACTAAAACAAGATATTTCAGCGGTTGTCTAAAAATTGCATACAATTCCATTGCCTAAATAAATGATGCAATCGCTCGATGCCCCTGCTTCTTCACTTTCGCTGTCAAAAACCATTTCAGATATCCGGTCTGGGGACAGGAACCCGGCTCTCTTACGCACAGACATTGCATAGTGCTGACTCAGAAATTAATATTCAGTCTGGCTAATTATTATGAAGTTGGAACAATGGGTAAAGCATTGAAATGCCATATTATTTCAGCTGGTTTATCGCTCTAATATTTACAGATCAGTCTGTTTATTTCTATATATCAAATTGCAGTTGGAACTGTAAGCCAGCGGAGTTTGTGAATGAAGCTTTCGGGGAAAAAACATTATCTCAATGAACTGCCAGTAATTACGTATATTTATTTGCAGGGGCGAATTTAAGCATCCTGTTTATCTTCGATTTCAAACCATCCTTCTCGAATAGGGCAGAAACTGAACTGAAATGTAACACAGGCATTACATAAAGTTTGGCATTGGCAGTTTATCAGACATATACACTTGGTACTTAGTCCCTTTTAGCAGTAATATATCCTGCAAACGTCGAACTAAAGTGTGTCTGTGTTTTGAGTACAGTATCATGGCCAGTAAATTATGTCACCAAGTGACGTAGAGCGGGATACACTGAAAGAAAATTCTTATAAGAAGCACGCCTTCAGGAAGAGGCTTCCTGTAACAGCAACACTTGGCAGAGTGAATGAGGCTCACACTGAAATGCGTGTGGCCAAAAGTGCTGGACTAATGAAATGCAATCTACTGCTAAACGTCTCTTAGAAGTGAGTCCGTTGCTTAGCATAAAAACAGACAAGTTTCCGAAGATTACAGGGTGCCAAGAAGCTGCTATTCATGACGTGCATATGTACATAATTGGGTAAAGTGACCTGAGCGCGAATCTGACCACAAAACATTATATAATGGGGGGATAACGTGTGGGGCTATAATACTAAGCCTGTACATGACTGTGCGGGGCATTTAAATGGCTGCAGCGCACCCATTTGGTGTGTTCGTAGGATGCCGATTTAAAAGGATCGGGTGCGTTCACCGGATAAAGTTTAAAATTACAAGAATAACAGGTACTTCACCTGAAGTCTTATGTACATTTAGTACAATATCTTGCTGAATTCATAATAGAATGAGATGTTTCAGACAAAAGTTGTAGGGAAAATCAAAACACATTTTATGTTCAATAACTTTTTCCCAAAAATCATGCCATTTATGAGATAATGAGGAAATGTATGGTACAGTTGGAAAGGACACATACGAAGATATAATGTGGCACGTGCACTTTGCATGCTGGATAACTTAGGCCACAAATGTGCACTCAGAATTTGTAATACTTATTGCTTTTCCATGCCAACAATGATGTGAACGTGTCTCAGTGTTACGTTTATATGTATTTTGCCTCTCTTGTTTTCTCATCTTGAAATGTAGACCAGTTTAGTTGATGTTTCTAAGTGGATGCCCTGCTTTTTGTTTCTCTCTGTCAGTCACATGAAAACTAAAATGAATGTGACTACTGTTATCATATAGCTGACACTGGGTGGTGTAAGACATCATCCTTATGCATCAATAACACCCTTGATCTGGCACAGCAGATACGTTTCATCATTACTTGAGGCTGGAGTCTGGTGCAGTAATGCCATAAAGTAACAAGGGTTTGTTTAGTGAAGAAACTAAAAAAGGCTTTAGTGGAACTTTTCCAAATGAATACTACCAACAGAGAAAAGGGCCAAGCCAAAAGGAAAGCATGTGATTTGTTACGAACACCACAGTAGAAAGGTGACAGTGTCTTGGTGCTCCAATTGTGAAACTGGACTCAGTGTTGAGGGCTACTTCAAGATATTTCACATCATGCTAAAATTTTAAGGTAAGATTTTATTTTATTTTTGAAGGGCCTAAATGTTCTTGAATACTTTGTTGCATCTTTCTTTGAAATCCATGTTTTGTTAACAGAACTACTATTTTCAATAAAATTCTACACAAATAAGCTCAAAATTTAAATACCTTGCAGACAATCATCTCACGGCTCAGTATGGACAGGGGATTAAACACGTCCATGCTGAAGAGTTACTGGATAAATTTTACACTTCAGACAGCCCATGCATGTTTCAATCCCAAGAAGAGGGGCTCCTGGGATGGGAAGGTATTAGAGTTTCAGCATATTGAACTAGTTACACATATGAGATGTGTGATTAAGTGTGCTGCATGGCATGCATCTCTCAGTTTTAGTTAATTTGATTTTGTTCCAGTTTTAGGTGTGGCAAATTCTAGAAACTGATGTGGGAACATGAGGCAGAGCTGACAGTAAGGTGCCTAGCCTGGGTGAGTTAGGGACTCCAAAAGGTAGAAGTAGATTAATGGAGGCTTATGCTGGGGGGAACATTATGGTACTTTTTGGTTATAGAAATTTAGAGGGAGGAACAATTTAGAAAATTATAAATTTCAATACCAAGGGAAGTGAAACTAGTGCTTTGACCCAGAATAACATCTGATTTCAGCGCTCTGCAACTACCAATCAGACTCCTCATTTGTGGTTCTTATGGTGGTGTCATTTTTGGGAGCAGTGTCAAAAGATGTACATTCCAGAATGCACCAAGGAACACTTAGCTGTTCGTTTTCATAAGAAATGCAATCTCATAACATACACATTAAGTCAGGGCTGGTGAACCTTTTTGAGAGTGCATGCCCATGGGGCTTTTGAAGAGCAAAATAAGGTCTTGAGTCTGCTATAAATTATTATTAATTACTGTATTATTATCATTAATGCATATTATAACTACATTGTATAGGTAATGCATAGTACGATTATTATATTTCTAATAGGCGTCCTTGGTTGTGAAATTACCTATGAAAATGAAAAGATAATCCAGAAAAAAATAGTAAAATCTGCTTAAATACTGGGAATTCTAAACAGCACTTTTAAAACTAACCCATTCTTTACATGGAAGTGAAATTCAGACCCTTAGAAAAAAGGATAAAAAAATGACTGACAACAATCACAAGAGACTATTAGATGAGGCCAAAACAGGTCTATTAAAGGCCTAACTCATGATGATGAATATCTCCTCAAGGAATGCAGTAAGGAAGAAAATGTGGAGTAATTGGGGCTACTTCTACTTCCTGTTTAAAAAGAAGGTTGTGAAACCTTTTGTCCGATGTCACATATTTGTCCTGTCACTGCCAGTGATAAATACCCAGTCAACACTTGGCATCACTCCCGATTTGTGTAAAAATGTTTCACTTGCAGTGTCATTTGGTAGCAATATACAGTCTCTTACACAGTCAGATACATGTATGTACACACATTCATAACTATATAGAGCTGCTGCTTGGGTAAAAGAAATAAAAAAAATGGGGTCAGCTGTGAATGCCACATGCCAAGGAAACCTTTGCACTTGCCATAGGTTCCCCAGCCCTGCATTAAGATTTCAGTCGCCAGGTGGCATGTCAGACTGTAATCAAGGTAACCGATAAATTGATGCCCACCACACTGGTGATTGGTCTCCTTGGGAAGAACATGTCCCACTATTGCAAACTTCTTTCCCCCTGTAAATATTCCCTGGAAGAGACATATGCTGCTGAGTTACAGAGAGAGAGAGTGTGCATACATGTGTGTGTGTGTGTGTGTGTGAGCGAAGGAGCGTGGACTGTAAGTGCTGGGCAATGCCACTAGATAACGTGAGGTGAGTAATCAGGTACATATATTTCAGTGGATACCTGTATAAAATTTAAGCACCAACTCCATAAACATATGAATTAAGTGATTTGTGGTATGTAAAAGTCATGAAATTCAACATGGCAATCACTCTTTGTTACATACCACAAACCTGTCACACATATGTGACTTCCACTGCCCAAAAATCATGTTGGATTTAAAATATTTTAGTAACCTGTATTTAAAGATCCTGAAGGGGCATCACTTGTCACACCATTTATATGCCTGTCGCCAATCACATGTCAACTCCCGAAGATTTTTTGGTTCGAGAACTTTTCAAACAGTCTACCATATGAATGTTATGAGGCAGTATAAAGTTAAATTCTGTATTTCATGCAATAAAGGTTACAAAAATTTTGGCACATGAGGCTTTAGAAATAAAGTAATAAAATGGTACACCATAAATTTAGCCAGAAATTCCAGTGATTTCTGTTAACATCTTTAATTAGAGCTGATCTCAAAATATAATTTAAAACAAACAAGTATACAGGGTGTTTCACGACTTGTGGACATTATATATGAACTTTTTTGATCACAAAGACCTAGGAAATCACCTCCTGCAGTAATGTCTACAAGTCATGAAACACCCTGTATAGTGAAAGTGAAAACATCAGTACCTCATGTAGGTTATCAGCATGTCTGCAGTCTTTAAAAAAATGTAATTTATATGAATAACTATTGCATTCTTCTGTATCATGACAACATGTGGCTGTACACACGCAACTACCTGCCAAGCTACATGGCATGACAATCCAGAAGACTAATCATCATAGTCACCACCATGACATCCTCAAATCTCACATCTTTATGAGTGTTTGGAACATGCTCCTATTGTGGTCATCTGTGTTACAGTACCATATATTCTGGTAGTGGTTAGCAGTGTTTAGGATGAATATACTGCCTGCATCTCCAGGGAGAAGGCAGGGGCATTATGTTCTTTTGAAATGCTGGTAACCATCTACATGGCTACATGGTACATTAACACACAAAACCACAATTTGAAATTTCACTAGTATGGAAAACTCATATTTCATACTGGCATATCATGGTTACAAAAATGAGGTACTAATAATAAGATAAGACAAGTCACCAAACTGGTAATATCAATGAAAGTGACTTCAAACCAAGGTGGTATACTGGAATGAAGGGAAGGTGGCTAGCATGATGATGATAGATGTACATTCAGTGCCACTGTACCTTCCCTCCACTCAGTGTCAGCACGCATCTTATGATCATTTCACCACCATTAAAGCTGCTAAAACTATGGTCTGTAGTCTCTGCGTTGTACCTCACTTCTACAGCAGGTGTGTTTCTGATTCATTTACTTCTCCACTGGATGTAAAAGTGAGGCCCAAGTCTTCACCATCATTTTCCACTGGGCAGGAAGTCCTTTAGACAGCTTTTTCTTTATCTCGCGTGGTACACCTGTACAAACAGGGAAAAATAAACACCTACAGAAAAATCTATCACGCTACAAAACTATAAAAAAGTTCCCAAACTTCTTTCCTGGTGGTCACTGGTATGAAGTAAACCTTTCAGAAATGGCAATGCTGTAACTGGTTATTTCAGTTGTGACATGCCAGCACACTGGTTTCAATTGTGTGAGTTGCCAGCAAGCAGGGAATATGGCTGTGTCAATATGAGATTGCACCAAGGAAAAACAAAGATTTGTGGTACGTTTTTATGTGCAGAAGGTGTACAACATGCTGAAATTCAACATATGTTTATGTGCTCAGTACAGGGAACAATGCTCTGGATTTGAGAAGCGTATACAAGTGAATAGAAATGTTCAAAAAGGTCAGAAAAATGTGAATGATGCAGAACACAGGACACCCCTCAACATCAACCAGTGATGAACTGGAAGAAGCCACAGTCATGTTTCTAAACAACAGAACAGTCTCTATCACAAAAACTGCACAAAATAAAGGTTAGCCAAAAGAGTGTACACAATAGTGTATGACAGCTTTGGGTTCCACAAGATTTGTGCAGCAATTGACAGAAGAGCATAATCACTCTCATATGGACATCTGCTCTTGTTACTTGGAATACTACTATAATGAAGAACTTCAATTGCATCATCACTGGGGATGAAACCTGGATTCACTATGGACTCAACGGTCACCAGAACATGTTACCTGGAGAACTGAGGTTAATAATGTTTTTTGATTCCCAAGACCCTGTCTGAATGTTACAGATGAGGGATTATAGTAACCAGTGCATTGTATTCTAACATGCTGCAAAATGAACTGCAACCAGCAACTCACAAAGTACAGAGAGGGAGAGAATGTCATAGGGTGTTATTTTGTTACACAACACTTCATACTGCCCATATAGTAACCACCAGCAAAGAAGTGGGAAGTGACCAACCAGTCTATAGTCCAGACCTGGCTCCTGATTTTCATCTCTTTGGACTCCCAAAGGAGGCACTGAGGGGCTGACAATTTGCAGGTAATGACAAGGGCAAGGAAACAGTGTATGACCACCTTCACACACACCCATCGACGTTTCATGCTGATGCTTTTAAAAAGTTTGTAGATTGAGGGTAAATTGAATTGAGAAGCACAGAAACTATGCTCAGAAGGAATGCATTTGTAAGCCCAAAATCTAAATAAAAATTATCTGGAAAAAATGTGCAGGAACTTTTTGAAGATCCCTCATAATACACACACACACACATAAACAAATGATCCACATTTTACAAATATCTGTTAAAACACAAATTGATACAGCCATGTTTTGCATGTAGTTAGTTGCTGACACACAGTGTTAGAACAGTAATACAACAAACACACTACTGTACTATATATAAAATAGGTCATATTGAATTTAATAATAATAAAATTCTGTGTCTAGTGACTCCTTGTATGAAGAAGTCAATTCTGTGGGTTCTTCCAATTTTTTTAAAGAATTTTATTCATATCTGCCTTTCTCAGCGTTTAAATCAAATGCTCAACTCATTTTCATTTATTTTTTCAAACCTGTCTCCCCCTACCCCCCCCCCCCCACCCCCATACAAGCCACTCTATGT
>Ga0123354_10018867_pt1 | contig 10827 bp, 10 predicted proteins | sample TergutLab28metaG_2_FD_97872 | JGI IMG/M metagenome (GOLD analysis project Ga0123354, IMG submission 97872) | Labiotermes labralis P4 segment gut microbial communities from Petit-Saut dam, French Guiana - Lab288 P4 | ecosystem: Host-associated > Arthropoda: Insects > Digestive system > Gut ... | reverse complement strand
GGGAATTAAAAGACCTTGCTGCCATTGAGCATGACGAAGATACTGATGGATAAGATATAGAATGTTTCAATGGTTTTTTTAATGTACAAGGTAGTACCAACGGTAGATGCGGGCGCCATCTGTCAGTATTTTGGATGCTGGTAGATGTGGATTGCCATTTTATCCTTCTGATAATGTGGTATTGCTATTTTTTATCGGGTGTGGTTTAATTATAAGTGCGTCTGTTGGTTAGGCGCGCTGGGCTGGATAAATCCAGCCCGCATTGGTTGGAGTCCGGGGCATTTGTTGGCGCCCGGGGCTGCCGCATTTTGGAATTAACGCTCCTTGACGGAGCGCGAAGACTTGCCACCTTAGCTCAGTTGGTAGAGCAGCAGACTGAAAATCTGCGTGTCTGGAGTTCAATTCTCCGAGGTGGCACATATTAAATAAAGTGGTAAAGGACTAATGGAGAATTATCGGTATTTGTTGTCCTGGATATTACCCCTTAATGCCAGGGCCATTTCCGGAGAAGGGATTTCTCTGTTTTTTTTCTGCGGATTGGCGTGCTTTTTGCTGTTTTTCCTTTCTGTCAGGCTGATTATTGTCACTGCCGGTGACAAGCGCCGGTTTTCCCTGTGTAAAAACCGGCTGGGGATGGCTCTTGCGGCATTGATTTTGTGCGCGGGACTTGTTCTGAGCGTATTTCAATTTTCAGGTGATTTGTTTTTTTCCCTTTTGTCTGTCATTTACGGACTTGGCATAAGCGCTCTGGCGTTTTTCCTTTTGCTTGATTTGCTGATGTCCGGCGGTTCAAAAAAAACGAATAAGGTTCTGACGCTTGTATCCGGTGTTTTGGCTTTGTTAGCGGTTTTCCTGCCTGTACTGCTTGATCTGCCCGCATCGTGGTTCCTCGGCGCATATACGCTATTAACAGGCGCGGCGCTTCTGTTCTTTGCAATTAATGCAGTTACAAAAAAAGAAAAAAGCGTTTACTTTTTCATGGGATTCGCCGGCAATTTGTGTATCGCCGGTTCTTTTTTTATACCCATAAGCGAGTTGCAGATCTTATTCTGTACACTTCCGGTTTTGTTATTCCATGGCTTTACCGAAAATCTTTTTAACAATTCCGGAATTATATCGGGAAATGAAGATCGGGCTGATGCCGGAGCAGAAAAAAATGAGCGGGCTGCAGGCGATATTCCGCCGTTTACTGATAATGCGCCCGAAGCCGGGAAAATGGCGGAGGATGTTGCCAAAGCGGCGGAAGATGAAGCCGGAGCGGCGGAAAATAATGCCAAAACGACCCAGGATAATGCTGAAACGGTGCAGGGATCCGGAAAGACAGAAGAAGTAATTGAAGAGCTGGAACTGGCGGATGAAACAGATCCCAAGGCGAAGACTCCGTCCCGGGAAGATGTTTTGGGGTATAAAATTAATCCATTTATTCCCAAAGAATTTATCAGGCTTCTGAACAAGGAATCTATCATGGATCTGAAGCTTGGCGATCATCATGAACAGGAAATGACGATCTTCTTTTCCGATATCAGGCATTTTACAGATTTTTTTGAAAGCCTTTCTCCCGAAGACGGTTTTAAATTCATTAACTCCTACCTTACTCGGGTTGTTCCGATTATCGAACGGCACGGTGGATTTGTAGATAAATATATCGGTGACGCGGTCATGGCTCTGTTCCCGCAGGAAAACGGCGCGGATATGGCAGTGCAGTCCGCTGTTGAAATACAACTGCAATTACTCGATTATAATAAACACCGGCTTAAGACGGGTTACCGTCCGCTGGAAATCGGGATTGGCATACATACCGGCGCCCTGATGCTGGGTGTAGTTGGAGTATATAACCGTATGCAGAATACGGTCATATCCGATTCCGTGAATCTGGCCAGCCGTATTGAAGGCCTGACCAAGGCTTTCGGGGTTTCCATGGCTATCAGCGGGCAGACTTTTCAGAAACTGGAACATCCGGAAGATTTCATTTTCCGGTATCTGGGGAACGTCAAAGTGAAGGGCAAGGGTGAACCGACCCGTGTATATGAAATACTGAACGGCATCAGCGATGACCTTATGGAAAAAAAGATGAAGACCACCATGTATTTCGAACAGGGCTTATTCAGTTTTGTTACAAAGAAATACGATGAAGCGCTGAAGAATTTCGATAAAGTCCTGGAAGTCCTGGCCGGCGATCAGGCGGCGATTGCATACCGCGAATACTGTTCCACCAAACTGCATACCGTTTCCCCTGCCCATACCGCATAAACAAACAGTATTCATTGCTCCAGCAACCGCAGGGCGCGGTCAACGCGTTCAAGGGAACGCTGTGTACCCAACAGGCGCAGCGAGCCGAATAGCGGGGGGCTTACCCGTGCGCCTGTAACGGCGACCCGCAGCGGCATCATTAAATCGCCGAGTTTAACATTGTTCTTTTCCGCCGCTTCTTTGATAAGCGCTTCCGCTGTTTCGTCATCGGCGGCTTCGGCCATCGCCTGTACTGAATTACGCGCCATGCGCAGCAGAGCGACAGCTTGCCCCAGATCTGCTTTTTTGGGAATAAATTCTTCGGCGGCGGGAACCGCGGGCTCATGAAAGAGATACGCGATTTTTTCAGGCGCCTCATGGAGGAAGATCAGCCGTTCCCTGATAAGGTGCATGGCTGAAACAAAGAGCCGGTACTGCTGTGCGGAAGGTTCCGCGCCGGATGTGCCGCCGCCACCGGAATTGAAAAGTCCCGCGTCCAGGGCCCAGGGAAGGCACAATTTGGCAAGTTCTTCGTCGTCTTTCATTCTGATATACTGGCCGTTGTACCATTCCAGTTTTTTGTAGTCAAATACCGCGGGCGCCTTGTTCAGTTTATCTATGCTGAACAGCTCTTCCAGTTCTTTCAGAGTGTACATATCCGTACGCCCATTGGCGCGCGGGCCTTCTTCGTATGATGCGCCCAGGAGCGCTATATAATTGATGAGCGCCTCACTCAGGTAACCCTGGCGCCGGAATTCGTCAATACTGGTTGCGCCGTGGCGCTTGCTGAGTTTTTTGCCGTCCTGTCCCATCACCATGGGAAGGTGGCAGAATTCCGGCGGCGTCCAGCCGAATGCCCGGTACATTATCACATGCAGCGGAGTTGACGACAGCCACTCCTGCGCGCGCATTACATGGGTAATCTCCATCAGGTGATCATCAACCACATTGGCAAGGTGATAGGTCGGAAAGCCGTCCGATTTTAAAAGCACCGGATCAGGATTGACATCGTCGTTTTTCCATTCTATTTCGCCCAGAAGCCGATCGTGAAAGCGTGTTGTTTCACCCAGCGGAATCTTCAGTCTGATGGTATGCGCCTCGCCGTCCTGAGCGCGCCTTGCCGCCTCTTCGGCTTTGATGCCGCGGCAATGCCGGTCATATCCCGATTCGCCTGAATGCTCGGCTTCGCGCTGTACGCGTACTTCCTCTATGCGCGCCGCTGAACAGAAACAGTAATACGCCCGGTCTTTGCTGACAAGTTCCTCGGCGAACTTTTTATACAGATCCGTACGCTGCGATTGTATATACGGCTCTGACGGGCCGCCAATATCGGGCCCTTCGTCCCAATGGAAATTCAGCCAGGAGAAAGTATCATAGAGGTTTTGGACAAACTCGGGCGCCGAACGCGTCTGATCCGTATCTTCCAGCCTGAGTATGAATTTTCCGCCCTGCGAACGGGCAAACAAATAGTTGAATAACGCGGTTCGTATACCGCCTATGTGCTGGAGCCCGGTAGGGGACGGAGCGTATCGATTTCGTACTGCCATTGTGTCACTATATACGAGATGCCGATAAAACTCAAGCAAGCGTATAATGTATGTGTATCGAGCGGTTGATTTTCAGGCACTCATGGTTTACCATTAATAATAATTATTTGGGGGGCGTCACACTATGAATAAATTCATGGATGAAAATTTTCTTTTATCAACCAAAACAGCTCAGGCGCTGTTTCATGAGGCTGCGGCGGAGCAGCCGATTTATGATTATCACTGCCATTTGAGTCCCCGGGAAATTGCGGAGAACCGGCGTTTTGCCAATCTGGCGGAAATGTGGCTGGGAGGGGATCATTACAAGTGGCGTATGCTCAGGGCCAACGGAATTCCGGAAAAACTCATAACAGGCGACGCGGATCCTTTCGATAAATTTCTTGCCTGGGCCGATACTGTACCGAAACTGATCGGAAACCCCCTGTATCACTGGACGCATCTGGAGCTTCAACGGTATTTCGGAATACATGAAGTGCTCAACCGGAACAGTGCAGGAGCAATCTGGGACGAGGCAAACAGGCAAATACAAAACGCTCCTGATTTTTCGGTTTTCGGTATTTTTAAAAAATTCAATGTATATGCCGTTGGTACAACCGATGATCCGGCGGACAATCTGGAATGGCATACCAAAGTGAAAGGCGCATGCGAAACACTGGTACTTCCCTCATTCAGGCCGGATCGCATATTGAACATCGAAAAGCCGGATTTCCCTTCGTACATTGCCAAATTGGGAGAAGCCGCCGGCGCTTCCGTTTCCAGCCTCGATGAGCTCCTGGCCGCTGTTACTTCCCGAATCGATTTTTTTGATCATTGCGGCTGCCGCGCTTCGGATCATGCCCTGGAAAGCCTGCCATTCGCAACAGCCGGATCTGACAATCCCCGCGCGGGGGTACAGGCCATTAACCATGCCCAATGGGAAAATGAGGTACGGAATATTTTCGCCGCGGCCCTGACCGGAAAGGTTCCCGGCGCCCGGGAGGCAGAGTCATGGAAAACGTACATTTTGTATTTTCTTGCAGGCCAATATTTCAGGTATGGATGGGCTATGCAAATACACCTGGCCGCCATCCGGAACAACAATACCAATGCCTTTACAAAAATGGGGCCTGATACAGGGTACGATGCGGTTCACGATCATCCGTTAGCTGATAAATTGTCGCGGTTTTTAAATCTGCTTGATTTTTCCGGAAGGCTTCCCAAAACAATACTGTACAGCCTTAACCAGAAAGATTTTTATACGATGAGTACGATTATGGGTTGTTTCCAGGGTAACGCGGATTACAGCCAGGGATCGGTTCCCGGGAAAATCCAGCTTGGTTCGGGCTGGTGGTTTCTGGACCATATCGACGGGATGGAAACGCAGATGAGAACCCTGGGAAACACCGGTTTGCTGTCACGCTTTATCGGAATGCTTACCGACTCCCGCAGTTTTCTTTCCTATCCCCGGCATGAATATTTCCGCCGTATTCTCTGCAACATTCTGGGAACCTGGGCCGAAAACGGTGAAATTCCCGCTGATATGGCTCTGTTAGGCGATATGGTCAGGGATATTTCGTTCCGGAATGCGCACCGGTATTTCAGCGCCGCCTGAGAAAGGAGAAACCGTATGAGTGAAGAGGGAACCGCGGTTCCGCCCGCAAATGCCATAAATACCTCCGGTGAAGGCAAAAAAGTTTTTCTGCTGTATCCGCACAGTGTCATACGCGAGGAAATGCTTGATATCCTGATCATGAACGGGTTTGAGACATATACCCTGTTTGATCATAAAAAAGCGATTAAAATTTTCGGCCATTTCCCCGGTTCGATCGTTTTTATCAATATTGATGAAGGTATGCCGGAAAAGGAATGGGAAGTCTATATAAGGTCACTGTTAAAAGAGCCGGAAACAAAGGATACCAAAATCGGCATACTTTCGTATAACCAGGATAAGGCATTAATGGGGAAGTATCTGATGGAGATTGCGGTTCCCTGCGGTTATATCCAGTTGAAACTGGGAATACAGGAAAGCACCAAAATTATTCTGAACGCACTTCAGGCAAATGAGGCAAAAGGCCGCAGAAAATATATACGCGCTTTTTGCGATAATGACATCCATGCGTCCATGAATTTTAAATATGAGCAGGGGATATGCCAGGGACAGATACTGGATATAAGTTCCGCCGGGGTTGCGGTACGGTTTCCGAAATTACCCGATTTGCCCCCCAATTCCCTGCTCCGGGAAGCCCAGCTCAAACTCCATGGCACGCTGCTATTGACCGATGTGATATTAATGGGGAAACGCAGGGACGACCCCAATTCGGGTATTTTTTTGTTTGATCCCACAAAACTAAAACCCGAGCATAAATTGCAGATACATCACTATATCAAGCAGAATCTGCAAAGGTACATCGACAAACTGAAGATCTGAAATGCTTGTACAGTGAATTAGATTAAGAATCTTCAGAATTTTCCGGAGATCAATTGTAAGTTTTCCGCAAAGCCGTCTGTTTTGAATTCGGTCTGAACTTTCAGTTCTTTTTCGCTGCTGTCATCGCCGGTATACCGTACTGTAATCATTGACCGCACAGGCCCCAATAATTTTTTCAGCCAGCCTGATTCTTTGGTCAAAATGGCGTTTGTGATGCGATCTTTCGGGACAAAAAGGGTTTTCTCTTTGGAAGAGACTGATTCCGGACGGAATATGGTGTCAAGCCAATTGTGCTGGGGAAAATGGTGAAACCTGAAGCCGCCCGATGTGACAATTGCCAGGCCCCACAGCGGCGTATCGCTTACAGCGTCAAATTCATCCCAGCCCGACAGGTACTGCCCTATAGTCCGGGCAAGCACCTTTTCTCCGGTGCTTTCCTCGTATTCGCGCCAGAAATCATCGGCGCTTTTTTCCTTTTTTTTGGCAGCCACTACTGATGTATACTCCTTGTCGCGATTATATCAATACCCGAGCCCATCCAGTCAGCGATTATAGTATCCCCTGTTCTGACGGGAAGGCTTATCTTTTCACGGTAAATGTCATGGAGCAGATCCGGGATTTTTTCTTTGGGGCAGGGCGCGGAGGTTTTTACCGGTATTCTCCGCACAAGGGCGCTGCTTCCGCAGACCGCGCAGCTTGCCGTAACTGTCCGTTTTGGGGCGCGCACTTCTTCCCGCGCGTAATCGCTTCCTCGGCCGCACTTGTTTCCGCTCACGGTTAATTGAACATCGCCGTTTGGACCGATCGCCTCTTCAACGGTGAGCGGACACCCTGTCGGGCAGACTATACATGTCAGATTACGCATACCAGATTTCCTTATAGCAAGGCGATTTCCAGAACGGAATCCGCGTTATACCGCAGTCCTTCCAGATCTTTGGGGCCAATTGTCAGGTTTATCATCTCCGAAGGCTGCACATGGCCTTTTTTATATGATTTGACCGGTTTATTGTCCAGACGCAGTTCCAATACCGCGGCGTTTTTCACTATCATTGAGCGCAGGTAGATCTGATTATTGCTTTCCGTAGCTATTTTTCCCGGGTTCACATAACGAACATTACTGCCGGGTTTTGTCCGTATTTGCGCGCCGGGCCTTGTTCCCCCAAGCCATGCGGCGGCGCTGCGGCCCGCGCGGCGGCTTTCATCGCTGACCCAGTCGACAAGATCATGCACATGCAGAACGTTTCCGCAGGCAAAAACCCCTTCCACATTTGTCATCAGCATGGAATCCACAAGGGGGCCGTTGGTATTGCCGTTCATCAGAACTCCGGCAGCCCTGGATAATTCATTTTCCGGAACAAGCCCTACCGAAAGGAGTATCGTGTCACAGTCAATGCGGAAATGTTTTTCATTCACCGGAACTCCGTTTTCCAGGGGAGTTACTTCGATGCCTTCCACCCTGTCGTTGCCGTACACGGCGCTTGTCTGGGAAGAGAGGTACAGCGGAATATCAAAATCGTTCAGGCACTGTACAATATTGCGGGTCAGGCCCGCGGGGTAGGGCATTATTTCCACCACGGCCTTTACTTTGCAACCCGACCAGCTCATGCGCCGGGCCATGATAAGCCCTATGTCTCCGGAGCCGATGATGACAATTTCCCTGCCGGGTATGTACCCTTCTATGTTGACCAGACGCTGGGCAAGCCCCGCTGTAAAAACGCCGGCGGGCCGTGAGCCGGGTATGCGGACATTTCCCCGGTTCCGCTCACGGCAGCCCATTGCCAGCACCAGCGCCCCGCACTGAACCCGGAAGACGCCGTCCGGTGAAACGCACAGCAGTTCCTTTCTGTGCGGCTGTCCGGTGGCGTTTAGCTGTCCGGCAGCGTTTTGTTCCGAGGCCGCCTGTTCCGTTCCCGGCGCCGGGATTTCGCAGATCGAACTTACGGTAGTGTTGAGGTATACGGATATTTTTGATTGGATTACCTTTTCAATAAAACGCCCGGCATATTCGGGGCCTGTCAGTTCCTCGGAAAATTCATGCAGGCCAAATCCGTTGTGTATGCACTGCATGAGTATGCCGCCCAGATGATCCTCCCGTTCGATTATCGCGCATCTGAAACCGGCGCTTTCCAGTTCCAGAGCGGCTGCCATACCGGCGGCGCCCCCGCCGATTACCGTGGCGTCAAACACAAGGCTTTTCACAGTTCCCCCTCAAGCACCCGGCTCGCGCCGCCATGTTTGGTAATTGCGTCCCATGGCATTCCTGTTTCGCGCATTAATATTTTGATGATCTTGTAGGTGCAAAAACCGCCCTGGCACCGTCCCATCTGGCAACGGGTAAAATATTTGATCCCGTCCAGAGTAGTATGCCCCATGCGTATTGCCTGCACAATTTCCGCTTCACTGACATTTTCACAGCGGCACACGATGTTTCCCCATTCCGGATTTTTCGCAATCAGCTCATCCAGTTCGGCGCTGCTGATATCACGGGCGCGTTTATGGTCTTCAATGAACGGATCCCAGCCCGGTTTTTCCGTAAGAGTGAGCCCCGCGTTTTTGAGTATGTCTTTTACGTATTCGCCGATAGCGGGGCTTGCGGTAAGACCCGGGCTCTGAATTCCCGCAACCTGGATAAACGCCGACGCTTTTTTTGACATTTCAATATAAAAGTCTTCACCTAAGCAGGGACGGAGGCCCGCAAAACTCGTTATTACATCGGTATGGCTCAGAGCGGGGATCATTTTTTTCCCGGAATACACAATCTGTTCCAGATTACCCGTTGTGGTCGAAAAATCCGTTTTATCATCGATATTATCCGCGGTAGGGCCTATCAGGACAGTTCCCTCGACTGTCGGGATTACCAGCATACCTTTGGATACCGGTGTCGGAACCGGAAAAACAACCCGCGAAGGACACGCATTTGTAAGCCTGTCCAGCAAAAAATATTCGCCTTTGCGCGCGTGTATCTGATAATCCTCGGCGGCAAATACACGGGAAACCTCATCGGCAAAAAGGCCGGCCGAATTGATCACATACCCTGCCGTTACCTGTCTTCCATCCTCCGCGCGTATATGCCACAACCCTTCGGTATTGTCCCGCGACGCCGACGTGACTTTGAAGTTGGTCAGCAGTTTCACCCCGTTTTTTTGCGCCGATTCCAACAGGGCAAACACGAAACGGTACGGTTCGATAATTCCGCCGCCGGGAGCGTACAAGCCGCCGACAGTATCTGTGGACAGCTTCGGTTCCAGTTCCAGCATTTTTTCCCGGGAGCATAATTCAATGCCGATAGCGCCGTTTTCCGCGCCCTGCCGGTATAAATAGTCCACATCCTTCATTTCATCATGATGAAGCGCTGCTACCAGTATGCCGCATCGTTTAAAGGGGAAATGCAGTTCCCGCTGAAGCTGGTCAAACATCAGATTGCCCTGAATTTCCAGCCTTGCCTTCAGATATTTCCGGTTATGGTGAAAACCGCCGTGTATTATCCCTGAATTTGCCTTGGAAGTTCCGAATGAAACATCAGCGGCTTTCTCCAGAATAACTGTATTAATGGTATAGGATGACAGTTTCCGGGCAATATTAGCTCCCGAAACTCCGCATCCGATTATCGCAACATCGTAGTCCACGCCTATATTATATAACAGGGAGAGGGGAGTAGGGAATAGGGAGTGGGGAGCGGGTTTCCGGCCTGTCTATTGACACTTTGCGGTGTTTTTACTAGTATTACATAAATGCGCGGATAGCGCGTACAGATGCAGGAGGAGCAATGAGCGCCAGAATACGGCTCAAGAAATTCGGTACCAAGAAACGTCCGTTTTATCGTATTGTTGTTATGGACAAGAGAGATCCCCGGGACGGGAAAACTATCGAGGAATTGGGATATTATCATCCTATTGAAACAGAAGACAAGCAAATAAAATTTGATGTTGATAAGGCGAAAGCTTGGCTGGAAAAAGGCGCCACTGTTACCGATACAGTACGCCATATTTTCAATAAAAAAAATATTTCGGTAAAATAATAGCTATACATGAAAGTTGTATGCCGTATTGCATAACGCGGCTGAAACCGGATTATATGGCGGAGCAGGGACAAAATGGAAAAAGATCTGGTTGAATATATTGTTAAATCTCTGGTAGACGATCCTTCCCAGGTACAGATCAACATCGTGGAAGGTGAAAAATCCACCATTTTGGAACTTCGGGTCGCATCTGATGATATTGGCAAGGTCATAGGCAAGCACGGCCGCATCGCAAAAGCAATACGGACTGTGCTTCAGGCCGCAACCGCCAAAAGCGGCAAGCATACTAATCTGGAAATTCTGGACTGAGAATTTTCTTTGTTTATCCGGTTATTTTCACATCACTCAATTTTCAGCCTGTTCAGGGCACAAGTTCCGGTAATAATAAACCGTATTGTATGTTTTCCCGCGCTCATCACAATTGCGGCAGTTTTATCTGCCCATTGATCCGATGTATATAGCCATGTGGATCCTGACAGGTCTCCGTCAACACGTATTGTCATAGAGGAATTTTCTGATGCGGTGTAACGCAATGTAAGGGTGTATTGTCTGGTTTCAGGCGCATATACCTGATACTCCACCCACATATTGCCGGGGTTATTGGCAGGTTTGGAAAATTCAATATC
>Ga0123354_10018865_pt1 | contig 10828 bp, 9 predicted proteins | sample TergutLab28metaG_2_FD_97872 | JGI IMG/M metagenome (GOLD analysis project Ga0123354, IMG submission 97872) | Labiotermes labralis P4 segment gut microbial communities from Petit-Saut dam, French Guiana - Lab288 P4 | ecosystem: Host-associated > Arthropoda: Insects > Digestive system > Gut ... | reverse complement strand
GAAAGAGGAGGCCCCGGCCCCCTGGGGGGGGGGGGGGTTTGTCGCGCCAAAAAACAAACCACCGAGTATAACCGTGATCTGGTCTCGAACCAAGGATCACCGGTAACAATCTTGACAGCATGTGTAACGAGATCATGAATTTCATAGAAGAAGACATTACGATTTAATGTACATGAAGACAAAGGAACTAGGTAAGAAAAAAATCATGGTATTCGAACGAGTGACATCGAAGACTCACGGAAATATAACAACAGATCGCACACAATTACTAAAAATTTGGTAGAATTATATTACAAAGTGTGCGATCGAGCTAATCGACCAGGAACCCTGTAAGTCGAACCCGAAGAGGAAGTAGATACAGATCAAACAGGACCTTCAATCTTGCACAGCGAAATGCAAAAGGCTTTCAACTAGATGAGGGATAAGAAGGCTACAGGAGACGATGGTGATGTACCTGCGGAATTACTACAACTGTTGGGAGGAGAGGGTCACAAACCAATGATACAACTGATCCACACAGTGTCTGACCGGAGAATGATATCATGGAAGCAACAACGATTGCCTTAAACAAGAAGCCAAAAGCTACAAAATGCGACGACCATTGCGTAATCAGTCTCATCGCACACGCAGAAAAGATAACAGTGAAAATATTTAGATGGACTGAAAAGAAAATTGAGGGCGTACTTGGAGAACGTCGGTTTGGATTTAGAAGAGGAAGAAGAACTAGAAATGCATTTGAGATGCTGAGAATACTGTCACAACGAACTTCTAACATAGATGACGAACTGTGTGCTTAATTCATACACTGGTAGCAGGCAATTTGACCGTGTAAACTGAACCAGATTAATGCAGGTCCTAGAGGGAAATGGTATTGATTGGCGTGGAAGAAGATTGATCTGCCAATGTACATGGATCAGTGTGTTAACATAAAACTGGACCAGGCAGAGACAAGTGTAGATTGGAAGAGGAGTTAGACAAGGATACTGTTTGTCGCCAACTCTATTCAACTTGTACAGCGAATACCTTAACACGGAAGCTCTTGAAGACTTTGGAGACTTCAGAACAGGAGGACAAGTAATTCGTACTGAGAAATATGCAGATGACCTTGTGCTACTGGCTAAGGAAGAAGTGTTGCTACAGGGCACGGGTGAAATTCAAAATGAAACTGGACGGTGCTATGGAAAGGAAGTTAATATGGAAAAAACTAAGGCGATGAGGATATCGAGGCAAACATCTCCAGAACAGATTTCGATATATGAAAACAGTCAGAGAATGAGGAATATTTCAACTAATTGGTTAGAATGATAACAAATGTTGCAAGATGTAAACAGGAAATTAAATCCAAGATTGCCATGGCAAAAGCAGCTTTCAACAAGAAGAATCTTTTCACCAGCACTTTTGTCTTAAATTTAAGGAATAAAACAGTGAAGTGCTACATTTGGAGCACAGCTCTGTATGGTGTTGAAACTTGGACTCTTCGGTAAGTAGATAAAAATACTTGGAAAGTTACGAAATGTGTTGGTGGACAGGGATGGAGGAGATCGGTTGGCCAGATCGTGTGAAAATGAATTAAGTATTACACAGCGTCAAAAATGAAAGAACCGCCTTATAAACAACAGAACGAGAGAAGGCTGACTGGATTGGTCACATATTGCTTAGGAACTGCCTTCTAAAACACCTTATTGGAGGACAGAAGTGACGGGAAGACAAGATAGAAGACACATCTACTGAAGGAAATGAGAAGATACTGGAACTTGCAAGAGGAAGCACCAGTTCGCAATCTGTGGAGAAATCGCAAGACAGACTACACTGCCAACGACAGCGTTAAATGGCGTGTCCTTATAACGGGGACACATTGTGTTCTCTGCTCTAAGGAACACTTATGAAGATGAGCTTCATAATTTAGAGGAATAAGGATTAATTGAACAAAACGCAACCGCAATACGTTAGCGCTGCACAAATGTGCGGACGACAACTACGGACCTCAGACGTGATAACGCGATGTTGCGTAACGTGAATATGTACCTACTGCTATATAAGATTATACTAAAATTATATATGTTCCGCAAATTCATAACACTACTTCCCTTCGCGGAAACTGACAATGCCCTACTGTCATTAGTATCTAAGACGGCCTTGAAATTACACGTATACCGCAACAGTGCAATTTAGATCAATGCTTTTCAACTGGTGGCAAGCAGAGGGTCGTCTGGTGGCACGCAAACGTATATGGGAATTACAAATTTTGCATGATATAATTTTAAGGCTGTTAATCGCATTACTAAAATGCCTGTTTTTAAATGAAAAGAAAAAACATTTATGAAGCACTAGTAAAGCTAAACTCTAAAACTTACATTTTGTATTATTATTTTTAGTACCGGACAGTAAACGTAACTGTTTTGTTCGTGATGGTGGTACGGGAGGAAAAGAAGACAGCAGACTACTGCTCTAGCAGTCCAGGCAACTCTTGTCTACTTTGACAAAGTACCGTACTTAATACGTGATCCGAAGTTTTTTCACGGTCAGCATCAATATAATGGTCTTCTGGGAGGTTACGCAATGTAGTGGGATATGGGGCTAAGCAGTACCCCTTCTTGAATGTGACGCTACAGCATTTGGCAGATGGATACCAACAGGCTGTGTCATATGCCAGAGGACCGTACTGCCATATGCACCGCGCTTCGTTACGTTAAGAACTGGCCAACAGACTTGTTATTTTTTTTTTTTTTTTAGAAATTAAATGTAATCATATTTCACAGCATCACATTCCGATTGAGCACGTTCCTCCTTCCCCTATTTTGAACGCTGACATTCGAAAACGTGTGAAGGCTGAACAAGGGAAATTATTATATCAAGTCAATTCATATTAAATACTGTCAAAGTCAAACGGCGTCAAATTCATTCGACGTACTGAAACATAACTAATTCATTCTAAAATCTGCTTCCGTTGATTACAAGACTTTCTCAGATTTGTTGCTGCACGTGTCTGGGGGAGTGGGGGGGGGGACCTCACGCAAGCCGCACGATCAGAGTCGGGGCACGGCCTAAGGTGCATACTGTTTCTGACTGCTTAAAAACTAGGGCCGTGAGTTCGAATTCCGCCGGTGGCATGTATGTCCGTCTCTTGTGAGTGTTGTGCGCTCTCAGGTAGAGGGCTCTGCGAAGGGTCAATCACTCGTCCTACAGTGTGGTGTGTCTGCATGTGATCTCGGAAACTCGGTAAGGAGGAGGTCTAGGCCCACTATGGCTGTCGAGTCATGAAAAAATATGATCGTTGTGTGCTGTGCTGTCTACGTACAGGCGTTGCGATATGCCAATCCCCTACTTAAGGAGTCCTGTCAAATGCCTGAAAGATTCAGAATTTCCTAAGTTAATTCTGAATTCGAACAGTCCAAAGGCTCCAATCGTACACCCGAAGAAGAATCCTTACAACATAAGTTTAATTTTCATGAAGTCTAAGTTACAATGGTAAAGGACCGAAAGTTTTCTGTCCTCAATAACGCACCACGCCATAACGAGGGAAGAACAAGCACAACTCGGGGGGTGAGTGATTAGCTTTTTGCGCTTGGCGTCTTAACACGTAGAGTAACCACTGAACAGAACGGTGGACACCGGCATCGGTGTGTCCGTTCTGGACATAAGAAAAGCCTCTGCCCTCTAAGAAATACAACTTCGATTCTGCGGTCGGCCAGCTCGTACGCTGTTCAGTTAATATGCTACATATCACAATAATGCACTTTTGTCGGTGCAAAAACACATAAAACAAAACGACATTCCAGGAACATCTTCTCGAAGACGGAAAAACTAGAACGCCCTCTCTCGTTACATATCTAAAACTGTCTCCTTTCATGGACAGACAGTAAAATATCCAATGCGAAACTCAGCCTGCTCAAACTTTTCCTTTAATGATGCTAAGGGTTATAGCTGCATAATTATTACTGGGAAACTCGTACATAATAAATATCTTATATCACACCATCTGTCGTTTATACTAGCACGCCAAAGTTCACATTGACGTTCTTTGTTAACTTATCAATTACAAAATAACAGATAACTATCCGCTATCTTATTATGATAAGAATGGAAATGGTTTCTACGTAGCTTAGTTGTGTAAACCCATTCTGCGAATATTTTCAATTATAAATGCCATTTTTTACTTCAATTCCCCGAAGCTATCAAGTCCTGTGGTGGAATTTAACACTTACAAAAATTTCATACTTACTTGAGTGTAGAGTTTATGTAACCAAAGGTCTTGATTACAGGGGTCCTAACTTAACTTCGTGTTGCAATCTTCAAGCTACTGCACGGCGCTGTTGACGTCGGTCAAACGTCTCGGAGCACCTACTGACTCCATATGCACTTCAAAACTGCAGAAAGAGGCAAAACTTCGTCCGAAACGCTGGTACCGACCTTCAACGCCTCAAAATGTCAAGACGATCATAACTTTAGCCGCTATCTCAAATATTGGTCCTAATTGTTCTTACAATCCCAAACAACTTCCGCTGTACTGCAAAGTCAAGTGCTTGATCTACCAGTTTCAAACAAATCTTATCCTTAACATACACATCCTTTTTATTTGGAATTTTCTAAACCTGTGCAATAGTCCCGATCACGTATTAAGTAAAACCATTTGCAAACTACAGTGTTTTCCGCATACGTCCGGCCATTATAAACTACGTACAAACAACTGCTGTATTTCTGGAGGTACATCGACACTACGAATACTGGAAGGACCCTTTAGGTACTTACTTGCAAAACCTGTGGAGGTACATCAAAGCTCTGGATATTGACAGGCACCTTCAGGGCGGGGGTATTCGACGGAGCACGTCTTTCCAATTGCTGCTGCTTCAATTCTGCTTCGCGACGTTCTTGCTGCTGGAGCTGCTCCCTCATTAACTGTTGCTTCAGTTGAGTGCGAGACGTCGGCGTCGCCGTTTTGAAGGTCGGTGTACTGTTCAAAAATGGAAACAAAACTGTTTAGCCAAGTTCTTTCATTCAGCATTTCTATGTGCGTCAGACAAATGCGTCCAATACATTTCGCAGCTATCTTCCACTGGCACTATCTTACTCGTAAAATGCTTTTCAGTTGCAGATACGTTCTTACAGGTGTATGACATAAGCATCTTTCTATCTATAGAATGGCGGAAAAATCACTTGACACTCCTCTGTATACATGTTAACTCCAGTGTCAAGCGACGTTGGCGACACCTGCCTACCTATTTCAGTACAATCAGGACAGAAACGACTTGCAGTGATGGTCAAGGTTACCGATTCGGAGTGTGAACGAATACGGTTATCATGAGTTCACGTCGACCACCTATACCACCACCACCACCACCACCCCCGCCCCGGCACCCCTCTTCCCACTTGCACTGCACAAACACTACTCGGCTCAACACCAGTAACAAGCCAAGAAACCAAAGACACGTTCTGCATAACGAAAGCCACACTACAAATGACAACTGGTAGGAGTGGAGGAAGGGTCGCATACCGGGTAGTGCCTATGCAGTGGGAGAGGCGCGGTATCGATTCTTTCACTGACTCAGTCATTCTCTTTGACTAAGGAAAACAAAATCTGAGGACAGCAGTCTATGCCACTATCAGTAGAATGACAGAATGCTTTATTACCTAGTAGAACCTGAAAAGGTGGATTCCATCACTTCTGAATGATAACGACGACAAACATATTACAATAATTACGAGCGTTACTGCGATGCAATGACAGAGCAGCGGTAAACTGAGAGAATGAGCGTTTAATATGGCATTCGTACCGCCACAACGCAAGGATGTCCCTCTTCTTATGGTTCTGATGCTGTCACAAAACAACGTATTTTTCCACACATCTCCAGTACTAATGAAAACGATAGCGCATGCAAGTTATGCTCATAAAAGAAAATAGTGTACACATGCCTTCAGAAGATCCGATAGTCAGCCTACTTCTTACGTAAGTCCCTATCAACAGGCCATTTCATGTTGCTTAAGAATCGGCAATATTAGCATTACTAACATTCAAGCACGGGAAAAAAAAAAAGAAGAAACATCGCACAACCGAACGACGGTGACGGAATGTGGCCAACAGCCAGCCATCGCCTAGCAAACCACATGCACCGCAGACCGCCCACGTCAGCCAGGAACAGCTCCGGGCACTTGGCTAATTTCCAGTCTGGTCACGAATCCGATCTTGATACATAATGGCTATTTCGTGGAATTCGCTGGTATCAAGGCTTCATTTACCCTTCACGTTCTCATTCTTCAGTTTCGCTGTTACTGGGACAACCATATATCAAATAGTGGGGTCGAAATGGAAACAGGCGCTACAAGAATTTCGCTCATCAAGTATCACGTTCGGCCCGTCTAGAGACACGCTGCAGCGGACAAGCAATAACTAGTACATATTCTGAGTGTGTGTTGTAGCCGTAGTTGTACAGCATGCAAATCGCATGCGCCGTGTTACATTGCCATCTGTGCCCTCTACGGCATTTTTCCACGCCGTCTTATAAACCGCACGATTTTCAGGGGCGGGGGGGGGGTTATATTGAACATAGACTGTGTTCCAATTTTATCTAGAAATTTTGTATAAAACATTTCTTAGCCTAAGAAAAACTTGGCAAGATATTATTATAAATGTAAATACGTCTTCAAGTAAAGTACCCGTTACACTTGTCATATTTTAATGAAACTTGAATTTTCTCGGCGGATTTTCGAAAAATACTCAAATGCCAAATTTCAAGAGAATCCGCCGAGTGGGAACCGGGTTCTTCCATACTGACAGACAGATAGACATGACGCAGCTCATAGACACTTTTCGCAATTTTGCAAACGCACCTACAAACAGATGGACCTCTGTATTAGCCCATGTACTGTTGTCTTCTGGGTTATGATACTGTGCGTGCGTGTTAAGTCTATTTTAGGACCCTGTACCTCGCAATATGTAGCGTCGACGACTGGATTAGTGGCGATAATCTGAAAGGATGCGGTCGTGGCCTAATCAATGTACCACGCTAGTATTTTCTTGGAGAAACTGAAGAAAACCTGTCATAATGGGCGGAGTTCGGCCGAGACTCAAACCAGGCAGTTCTGAAGGCAAGTACAGAGCGTTACCACTACATCAGCCTTGCTTGGTGGATATCACTCTTTCGGGGAGACATAATGCCCTAATCATTGTGGTTAAATCAGGCGTCAACTCTGGAAACAGAGGGAACATATTCCTTGACCATGGTGTTTTCAAGGTGACAGTCCTCTTGGGGTGCATATATTCCGTCCCCAGCCATCGCTATTACTTTCCCACATTTCACTACTTCACTACGTCAAGCAGGGTCTACGACACACCTTTACTGCCGAAAGTCAGGGTCAAGTGGTCAGCAGCTCTCCCTTGTATTCGGGAGGCTCTGAGTTCAAATCTCGGCGCTGAGACTATGTTCTAGCTGATGTTCGTATTTTTCTCAATCCCCCCAGAATTTTGCAGGGGAAAGGCAAGGTAAAAACATATGGGGGGGGGGGGCGGAGGTGCTGAAGCATGCATTGGACAGGGTGGGTGGAACTAACAGCCGGGCTGGATGATTTGGAAAAAAAAAATCCTGCCCCTACAGGACACGAACCGCGGTTTCTCAGTCGTACAGCCCGCAGACTAGTGCCTGTACCTATTGCAGGGACGGTACACTACAGTAAACTGGGTTGCTACTGCGTACTTCCACCTGCTTTCCAGTTCGTCAGTCATTCACCTGTCAGCAACTGTAAACGAAGGTAAATACAGCTGAAATAAATAAAAGATGTAAACATAGCTACTGGCAAAACAAACATCCTACTGTTGAGGTGAAGCGTTAGCTACGAAGCTTTCCTTAGACCGTTAATATTGTCTTTGCAATACACCATTTAAATGTCTAAATAGGTAACAACACTCTGAAACACCTGTACACCTGGTCTTCGCTCTTCTACAATGCTGCGCGACGTAGGTTGGTACTTGGTTACCGACGTTTCGGCACAACGTACCAGTTCCATCTTCAAGGATCAGGCAGTCCAAGAAGAATATCGGAAACACATTGATGAATGAACAAATACGGGGCGGTGGAAGCGGTGACTGGGTTCTTAGCGAAGTAAAGACACCAATAAAATTGCCGAAGCCCAGAACAGGGCCTTCTCTACTGTCTGCAGTCTACGCACTACAGTTCACGCATCCGTTAGCCATTCTACTTGGACTGATTGACCCTTAGGAACCGATACATTGTCCCGAAACGTAGGAAAACTAACAAACTACACTGCGCAACAAGCAACAAGTGCAAAGACCAAGCTTGCAGATACTTCGGAAGCGCGATGTTCACATATCTAGCAGTTTAATGACGTCATATCCCAAACACATCATTCACGGTCTTCGGAACGCTTCGTAATTATCGCTCCACCTCAACGGTAAACCGCGGCGGAAGCCTGAAATCCAGCATATGTAGGCTATAAATTCTATTTTAAGTATTATATTAATACAAATAGTACACCATTATCCAAATAACAAAGAATAATAAGAACACTAGAAGAGCGACATCATACTCGTAGGAAAAGTCCACATTTCCCAGTGAAGAAAATAGGTTCGACCAGGTCACAAGCCGAGAACAAGTGGCGGGCCAGTTTGGCACGCGGCCTGCACCCAGCCGATATGCCAGCAGTTCCAGTCCTCATTTGTCTGATTCCTTCCTGAAGGACCTTGATCTCGAAATAAAAATATCCATTTCCACGCACAACTCAACTACTCTCTTACGCAAACGCTTTGTAGGTGGCTGGGGAGCAAAATACATTACCACATTACGTCTGTGGTCTTTTGGGATACCGAAGCCACGCAGTAAGCATACTGACAGGTACCAACGCTGTGGAGGAACGTAGTGACTCCGTCTTCAGAGTGTAAACACACCAAATAGATTCGAGGTTTTCACGACGGTATCAAAATTTCGAAGTAATGGGACGAATTTTAAATAAAGTAAGCGGATGTGGCGTAATCTGAGGTACCACCCCAGCGTTCTGGGTACAGGAACTGCGGACGAAAGAAGCTAATTTCTCGGTCAAGAGAGCCAATCTCCGGGGTCAGACCTGAATCCAGAAACTCCCGAATATAATGCACATGTGGTCTGTTTGGTACGTGTAAATGAACTTACTCGTGTCCGTAACTTCGTATGAGTATATCGAGACAAGGCCAAACGGCACGCGGGACAAGGATGCACGTTTCGATTAACGTGGGTTGTATTTCTTGCGTTTCCTGCCGTTCTTACGCTTTGGCCGCTAGCCACATAGTCCAGTGTCTATTTCAGTCCCTTTTAATAGTATAATTCAGTTGGTATAGTGACAAGGCTACCAGTTTAGGTGGATGGAAGAGTAATGGATGTTCAATTCCCAACACCGTCAGGACATTTTCTATTCCCTACCGTCCAAACTGACTCTGCCCCCCCCCCCACACAACCATTAGGTACAGAGTTAAAAATAAGTGGATGTACGCCTTCAATCCCCATACGCCTTAATGGTGGGATGCGTAAAGAAGAAAAGGCAGAACTTCACCTTACACTATAACCTTTTAAACGAAGCAAACAAAACTACAATGATGCAAAAAATTACTGTTTTTGCCCATCTTCAGCACGCCCTGACCGGGTCTGGGGCCCAACCAGCCTCCAATTCAATGGGTATCTAGAGTCCTCTTCCCGGGGCAAAGCGGCCTGGGCGTGAACTTGTCATTCACCTCCATCTAGTGCCGACGTAACGAAAGCGTGCAGCTATACCTCACCTCCCCCATACGCCTTCATGCCTTATGCAATGACAACTTTACATTTACAATAATACTTGAATCAGCAGCTTCCATGACGAAAATGAGCGAACACACAAACTGCCCGATGGATTGTAAAGGAGAGGCCTATCTCCAGAGCGGCAATATGGTAGGTGTAGCCCACAGTCAGGACCAGGTACAGTAGTCGTTTGCAGATAAGCCAAAGCTAGGATCTTCCGATCTTCCAGATAAGATCCGGAATGAAAAATTTATCGTCACTCTAAATGTCATACGGCTCTAAGAAAGCACATTTGCGAATGAAGACTACAGTAGTAAACAAACTGCAAAGCTTCCAAATAACCCCGACAATGCTACCCATACACTTGACACTGAACGTACATCTTGCCTGGCATTCACGACATCCTGAGTTCAGATCTTGACCATGGAGCTGACTACTCTCACTGCGGTTCTACTTGGTTTCCCTCAGTCGCTCCAGACACATTCAAGTATTTCAAATTAAGCCACGATCGTTTTCTCTCATATTCCTCCCAATTCATTATTCCGAAACAATCCTACCCATTCGACGCTTATTCTTGTCTACGAAATGCGTTGTTAAATACATCACGAATTAAAAAAATACACCGCCAAATAACATGAATATGAATGACGAAATTTCTTCTGTAGCCCTACGGCCCAACTTGGGTCTAGGCCGCCTCATTGCTGAGGTTTGTTGATCACAACAATTAGCCACACACACACACACACACACACACACACACACACAGGCGCGCGCGCGCGCGCGGTAGGATTCTACGCGTCATCAGCTGGTCGCAAAGGCCCCTATCTACACATTACACGAACGGCCAAGCCATCAGCGGGATTCGAATCCGCGATCCCAGCAATGAAGCGGCAGCCTACATCTTAGACCGCGCGGATACCGGGATCGGGGAATGACAACTAGATAAACACAATTATATTTGAATAAAGGTTGACCAACTAGATGACACTTGCTTTATTATATATTGCTCAACATGTTTCAGACGTTAATACGTCCATCTTCAGGAGCTAGCGAGTACTTGTTGTGTTGTGTAG
>Ga0123354_10018863_pt1 | contig 10830 bp, 10 predicted proteins | sample TergutLab28metaG_2_FD_97872 | JGI IMG/M metagenome (GOLD analysis project Ga0123354, IMG submission 97872) | Labiotermes labralis P4 segment gut microbial communities from Petit-Saut dam, French Guiana - Lab288 P4 | ecosystem: Host-associated > Arthropoda: Insects > Digestive system > Gut ... | reverse complement strand
TGTGTGTGTGTGTGTGTGTGTGGGTATGTGTTTATGTGTGTGTGTGTGTGGGTATGTGTTTATGTGTGTGTGTGTGTGTAGGTTTTGTAAAGTGTGGGTGTTTCGGTAATATGCATACTGTACCTTGACTGAGGTTTTCTTACCCTGACTGAGGTTTTTTCATGCTTTTTCCTCAGTTGTAAGGCAAATGCCAGGGTAAAATTCACAAAGACGGGGGCATGACCGGCACTCTTCATAAATTAGTTGTTATTTGTGTTGTTCTATGTATTATCTGTGTACAAATGTGTACTGTAATACTGTCACCAGGTGACAACCCAATTGCAGTTAACAAATATATCATATCATATATTGCAAGGCACAGAGTATGTATTTTTATCTCGTGTACGCTAAATACTGGGTGATGCTTGTAGATAGTATTTATAACTGTTCCATGTCTCCTTATTTGTAATGTCGAATATCTGTTATTATCCTCAGTGTAAATTGTAGTTTTAATGTAATAAGATAGCAACCACGAGTTTTGCCGCTGTATTGAGATGACTTGGCGCATGCATGTGTGTCTAGCGTAGCAATTAGTGACTCTATCACCAACACCACCACCACCACCACCACCACCACCACCACCACCACCACCATTAAAGCATACACTAATGTCAGAATACAAATTTTTAAAACAATTCATAATGCGGAAGAACACTGTGGTGTATTCTTTTGTCACATCCCTGTACTTTCTTATCAGAAAGAATTATTTAAGAACTAAGCAGAGATGAATTTAAGTATCGCAGCCTTAGATTGATCTATAATGATTTATAAATGAAATGCTACCTAACAAAAACAGTTAATACTGCTGGGTGACAGATTAATTTTTTTATATAAAATACGAGAATTATGTCAATGATCTGATTAAGTTACGGTTGAATGCTAACAAAGATTATAGATTATAAATGAAAATATACAAAAATTTAAAACTACACCACTGGACCTACTCAAGCACTCTGGTCAATTCCCAAAGTTTAAGCTTCAAACGGATGTTTTTCTGCCTATGTTTCTTGCATCAGAACTACACAGAAGGCACATCATCCATTCCCTTCCTTCCTTTTCAGTCTCTGTTTGCAGCAATTACACACATTCATCAATACTCAAAAACATGTACTCCACAAAGCATAAAGCTCCTTCATGAGGACATGTACAAATTTTTCCCAAACAAGGAAGGAGAAGCTGTGTTATTTTGGTACTTTACATTCTTCCTCCTTGTCTCTGTGAACCTACAAGAGATATGTCTCCTTCACAATGAACATTGATTCTTCCCTATCATTTGTCTGTCTTACAGCCACTGATTAAATCTGTCAAAACATTCTGCATATCACATTAATGTAGATCAGTTTTACACACCACAGATTTTACATTTAAGGGTGATCCAAAATACCACATATTAACATTTTATAGGATTAATATTATAATAATTCTATGTGCCTTGCATATTTTGTGTTTGTATATTTTACATATTTATGACTTATTCCACATCATACTATAACTTCAGCAAATTTTTGTGTGCATATGTGTGTGCGTGTGTGTGTGTGTGTGTATATGTATGTATGTAGGTACGTACGTATGTACGCATGTAGGTACGTATGTACGTATGTAGGTATGTGTATATGAGAACAGTCTATAAAGACACCAAACTTTTTTTTTAAATTTATTGATTTATTTACAACTTAATCAAACTTGTCTCCTTCAAAGTACTCCCCTCCACTCTTGATGCACCACTCCTAACATTTTTTTCCATTTCTGGAACGCATCCTGGAACGTGTTTTGTGGGATGGCACAAAGGTCCCATATCAAATTTTCTTCTATCTCCTCTACCGTCTGAAACAGGTGACCTTTTAGTGAGGATTTCCACTTTGGGAACAAGAAAAAGTCTGCAGGGGCCAAATCTGGAGATTAGGGCGGCTGGGGGACAACAATCATCTCATGCTTTGTCAAAAATTCATGGAAAAGGAGTGACGCATCAGCAGACGCGGCATAAATTTTGTGGCAACATGACGTATCTTCAGTTTGTCGGTCAAAATCAGGTGGCACGAACTTTTACAGAGTCCTATTTCTTTGGCAACTTCACGGACAGCTAGGCAACGATTTTGAAGAATCACAGCAAGCATTATCTCAATGTGGTCATCATCCACTGACGTGGAAGGCCGTCCAGATTTGGGGTCGTCTTTGATGGACGTTCTGCCTGATTTGAAATGCTGGTACCACTCGTAACATTGCGTACGACTCAAACAGTCCTCTCCATAAGCCTGTTGCAACATCTGAAAAGTCTCCGTAAACTTTTTCCCAATTTGAAACAGAATTTGATGCAAATGCGCTGCTCCTCAAGATCCCTCATTTTTCAACTTACAAAAAATCGCCGAGAGTACTAAAGACACACTCGTTGAAGCATGTGTAGCTCAATGACTAACTGACATGGCGTGATGCTGCTAGTGTCAGAATAAAGCTTAAAGTCCCTGCTACACAATGCCACCATGATAAGCGTGCTGCGCGCAGTTGCTGGCTCACTATTTCACAAGTTTGGTGTCTTTATGGACTGCCTACGCATGTATGTAGATATGTATATAAGTTTGTATGTATGTACAGATGTATTTATTATGTATGTATGTATGTATTATGTATATTTTATATATGTATGTATGTACATATGTATGTATGTATGTATGTATGTATGTATATATGTATGCATGTATGTATGTATGTATGTATGTACATATGTATTATGTATGTATGTATGTGTGTGTGTGTATATATATATATATGTATGTGTGTGTGTGTGTATGGATGTGTGTATGTATGTATATGTGTGTGTGTGTGTATGTGTGCATGTGTATATATTTATGTATGCATGTATGTATTGCATATGTATGCAAGCATGCAGAACAGCAGGCAGATATGACAGTATCTGCATTATGCAACACAATACACCAATATTTCAGCTTTTAACAGATATGAGTTCAGTTGGCAGTGGTACTGAGAGTACTTACTCTAAACAAACGTCCTAAGGCATGTAACATATGTGTATAGTCTGTACTCTGCTGGACCAACTGATCCATGTTAGTCTGCTCCAAAATTTGCTGTCCTTCTTCTGATAAAGCATAACCATCCTCTTCTTTCTAAAACAGATAGATACACAGGCTTGGTTGCTAGATGACACATAAAAGGGAAATATGAAAGGAGGAGAGAAATAAAAGGAAAAATATGAAAAGAAAAGCAGGTATAACAGTAGGAATATGAAAATGAAAAGGATGAGAAGACATAGAGAAACAAGATGGAGAAGGAGAGATTAATAGAACACTTATGATGTTTCCACAGCAGAGAAAAGAATGCACCACAGGGAAGTATTTTTCATCTGCCTTCTTCACTGACTATCCATTTGTCAGCATCCCCTTGAATAGCATTTAATGAAATTTTAATCATGCTTTATTATAACAAGACACTAAAATAATACTTCTATACCATTTTTGTGCAACAACTGCATTTTGTTAACTATTCACCATATCAAAATTTAATGACACCTCTAAAACGAAACAGACGTTTCAAGATTCCATCAGACGAACAAGAAAAAATGATAACCCCATCACAAAAGATGTATGGAAATAAAGCATTCATGGTGAATTTTCGTAAGTTTGTTATGATAGATCAGCAGATTGAAAAAATCAAATCCAAAATCTCCTGTAAACTGAGAAGATTCATTTTGTTGTTTGTACGGTATTTACATTAGATGTGTGACTGTAGGTTATGCTTGCGTATTTAGCCGTACAGTGCAAGCTGGTGTCTTGCCAGCTGATAAGATGACTGACAGCAGACTGGATGTCATTTCTGTGCATCAATATGTATCATATGTTAGGATGATTCATAGACATTCATTGTAAGCCATTCTGTGTTATTTCTTGGCACTCATCTGAAAGTAACACAAAGTATCCTGAATATTACACCTGTCTACAAAGACCAAATAACAAGATATTCTAACTGCAGAGCTAACCTACTGAATTCCAGATCAAGTTCTAAGGATTCACTGAAATGTTCTCAGGCAGACAGTCATGTCAAGATGTGAAGGTTCTCTGATGTTTCAGGGACTGACTCTGTCCCCATCTTCAGGGTGTTGATGATGGCTTGGTGGAACCAAAACTAGGTGTCCTACCCTGTGTTGTGTGTATCTCCGGCATGGACATGGGATGGAAGCAACCCCTCTGGTTACTGGGAGGAGTCAAGAGGTCAATGCACTTGGCCTGGCCTAGGTTGTCTATTGTTGGTTGTGGAAAGTGTTTCAGTAAACTAATAACTGGCTGCCATGCACAACTTAAAATGAAGCCTGCCTCCCTGTTGAAGTTTTTGGAATTTAGTTAAATTTCTATGGCTTCTTTCACAATCTGATCCATGCACATACTCATCCGGTTCAGACTGTGTGTGTGTGTTTGTGTGTGTGTTTTTTTTTATTGGATTTCATGTCCTGTGTTTAGCAGGCATTCTGCTACAGTTGATTTTTCTGTATGGCCATTGGACCTGTGTCTTATGTGTTCTTGATATCTGATTTCAATAGTGCTGACAGTCTGGCACACATACACTTTACTACATTCGCAAGGAATGCAGTAAATCCCAGAAGTTTTAAGGCCATGATTGTCCTTGATCAGTTTTAAAATGCTAGAAGTTTTTTTCATTGGAATATCGATAGTTTTAATGTTATGTTTTACCAGCAGTCTGCTTATTTTGTTACATGTGAAGTGCTGGTACAGAAGTAACGCAGTTCCCATAAGTTTTTCAGAAGCTGTCCGGGGCTTGTTCTTGGTACATAGAGTGTACTGGATGTCCTGACTGCTATGGCCATTGTTTCTGAAGGATTGCTGTAGGTGCTGAATTTCATCCTGTAGACTACCTTCATCACAGATAATATGTGCGTGGTGGATGAGAATAGACAGAACTGCCCTCTTTTGTGCTGGATGAAATGTCAGAAAACCTTCACATCTTGATGTGGCTGTCTGCCCAAGAACATTTCACTGAATTTTGTCGCCACGAATGCTTCAAGACTTATAAGTTCTAAGGATTCATACTACTAACTGGTAAAGACCAGAGGTCTAAACTAACTAGTGGATAAAAGCATGAAAAATAACCTCCAAGAACTTACATCTGGCAGTTTATATTCCAGCAGTAGGTATTTACCTTTTTCCAGTATAAATATTTATTTTGTGTTTCCTTAATACAATGTAAAATTGATGAAATTTCATCCTTGAACCACCGCCTATTATCGTGTTTTACTATCTGCATCACCTGTAAAGTATGTAACAGAAGTTACACTTTTGGATCCATACTGTAATATTACAAAGAAAAAATCTGTATATTACCATTCAAACTCCTGAATTACATTGAACTAATTTGTACACCACCATTCATACAAAAATTATTGACATAAAAATAAACTTTATTAGCCCAAGATGTTTCAAGTCTTGCAGCTTATCTGCAGAGGCAGGTAAGTTCAAAAAGAAACTAATGACATTATACATGTCATTCCTTGTGACAACACCATACCTTCATCACATATACTGAATCCTAAGATACATGATAATTTCCCCTCTCATTATCTTACTTACACTTGGAGGTTAACATTTTTTCTGTTATTTATACTACAGTTACAAATTTGTCTTTGGCTTTGTAATGGGTAAATTTTCGTTTCTGCTCATCATTCTACCTGTTATTACAATGCCATCTGTTTTTAGTTTCTGGTAACCTACACAAAAATTGTATGTTAATTTGCTAGTTGTTATACTTCTTGTAATTCTCTGCTTATATATGAAGCAAATTTCTGCCATAATCTGATGAACAGCATGAATCATGAGAGTACGATTAAATTACATCACATTCTGTGGTGTCCATATAATAATCTGAAACGATAAATTTGATGACGCAGACATAAACTTAATAACTTAGTCACATCAATATAATGATTGCAGCACTTGCCTGCAAGAACTGTTTCCTGAGCACTGGAAACATTCGTGATAACTTATACTGATCAGCAGTGACATAGGCAAGACAAAGTGGTCGCACAAATCCCCTCGCCAAAGGGTCATGAAGAGTCAAGTAATGCACATATGCATGGAGATCAGACATTATGAACATCTGCAACACCTGTGCATCTTCACAGAACACAGACTCACTGTGGTAACAAAAGAAACAAGCAACTGTTACTGGTAAAGAATCTGCAGATTTCTAAACTTTTACATTCTGCTTGTCCCAATAAACACAACAATCAACATCTATAAGTTAATTTAATACACACTACACATATACTACAAATTTTATGGTTTGTAACTGACCTTGAGTTGGCGTGATAGTCAACAGACATTATTCTCATGATAAAGTTATTGATTTCAATGCCTGCACTTTCTTCGACATGTAGTGGAATGGTCAAGAGGGGAATTGGACCCATCACCTCAGAAAATTCTGCAAAAATGATGAAGTCCTGCCGAGTGCACAAGCATGGATCCTGAAACAGTAATCATATTCAATGGGTACCCCAAACCCCACTTGTAAAAACTGCACAATGTGCATTCTTATTTTCGTTTCTACTGATATTGTTTTGTGGAGGACAGTGCCCAAAACTACAAATGTGAACACCAAGCCACTGTTTCATCATGTCACACTGAAGATGGCAACAGCCATGTTCTCCAGTCAGTCAAGAATAGGAAAGAAGACCAACTATTGTCGGTTAGTCAGGCACACGACTTTGACCTCTACAGTGGTTCTGCTGACAGAAATCAGACCATTAGTTATTTATGACCAGTAACCAAAGTATTCCAGTTAGAAATACATTGGGCTAAAGTGCAGTCTGTCTTGTGAGGGTGAGTTAATTATATTTTGCAAGAAAAAATTTTCTGTTAGAGATGACTTTAGCCTTATTGTAAACTGAAGAGTAACAAATGGCAACCAATGCAAAGTGACTGAGAAATATGTTTTTATCAGCATCTATGCAGGGCATTTCATAATGTTCTCTGTGATTACAAACATTTATAACAAGAAAACCAAAGGACCTACCTTAATGGAATTGTTCACAGCCACAGGAAAACTGAAAAAGTTTTTTTTTTGACAACTAGAGATGTTCGATGTGTGCACCATGGGTGACACGGCACACGTCAATACGATATTCAAGTTCTTCAGTGGTTAATGGGTGACCACTTGATTTCTGCTTGCACAGGCACCCAGTTTCAGTAAATTGTTTATACCAAGCACGAATGGTCTTGTCTGTAGGTGGTTCCTTTGTGTACTTTGCGCAAAATGCACGCTGCACAGTAACCACAGAATTACTCGTGTGATATTCCAACACACAAAACGACTTCTCCCCTGGAGCGGCCATTTTCTCACTACATACATTCGCATCGCCTAGTGGCAGAAATGTGAACTATGATGAAAAACAACTTACTGGGAAAAAAATTTTTGAGTTGTTCCTTCTATCTGTACAGGTTTCGTAAATACATATCCTACGGTTTTCCTATAATAAATTTTTGTAATCCCGGAGTACATTATGAAATGCCCTGTATGTTTTCACTGCAAGCTTTGCTCAGAAATAAGGGACCTCCACCTTTGCTGTCAAGGCCACAGCTTTGCTCCTGAGTAATGATCAGTACAAGCTACTGCAATATATCCAGCCAAAAGGATTCATACTTTCTGGGTCATAGTGGGATTTTGTACCTGTGGTCTCCAATAATCCCAGGCTTCTGCTGCAAGAGGTACTGATTGCTCATCATAAGATGAAGGAGAGGACTCTTTGGAAAGAGCTTTGTATCCAAACACAACAGCATCTGCAAATATTGCAGCCATAGCAGTGACAATTCCTCTCAGCAACTGGAAACAAAGTAATATGCATCAGTAAAACTAGGAAGTACTACATAATAGAAACCAATAACACACATTCTTACAATAATTACAGACAATTCCTCTCAGCAATGGAAACACAGTAGCAGCATGCATAAAAAAAATAGAAAGTACTATGTAATAGGAACTGGCAACAGAGCTAGTTATAGAAACAACTAGCCCTTAAAGACCTCTCAATGACCCCAATATGGCACGAAATATTCCAGTCAAATGCAGCAATCTCTTTTTCATTCACAGCGAATCAATGGGTAACAAATAAGCAGTTACAAAATTTTACACACTTCTTAAGTAATCAATAAAAATTCTTCACACATTTCACAATAAGTTACTAAATTAATGGAAGTTGAATCATCATTCTGTTAGAGCCAACTGGCTCAATGAACTGAGCTCAGGATTGCACTTAGAACTAGCGCACATGTACAAAACACACTTCCCATTAAAATGTACAAGAATACATTAAAACCATTATATTCTAACAAAATTTATTTAGAGGACAAAGATCTAGAGTTGAAAGAATTAACATTAATGTCATCAGAGTAGTTAATCTCAAATCAAAATATAATACAATTTTTGTTAATACCAAGGTTTTACAACAGTTCCCCATAACCACAATATATTCCAAACCAGGCAGTTTGGTGTAGTGTTGACGTTGTACACACAGGCAGTAATGCTTCTGACTGATAACAAGGTAGGTGCTTTGTTTGAATCTCACTCAGTACACCAGGTATCAGGAAGTCCTGTGTGACTTTCCTTAGGCCTTCCAGGCCAACCCCCAAGACAGAATCTGACAAGACCAAGATCTCTTCCCTCCTAATCCCTTACAATTCGTCACTTACCAGTAATCCTGCCATCAACGCTATACAGACTACGGTACCAACAAGGCCATAAAATCGCTAAGAATATGCACCGAAAATATGGAAACCAGGCATTAATATCCGTAGGGTAATTGACAAACTGTAAAATCTCCTTCTAACAACATCCCAAGGAAATTCAATATTATGCCACTAGAGACACATTTACATTCAATACAGGCACTTAATTATAAATAGAAATACTGAAGAGTATGTGCCTAGTTATGTTATTTTAACACACCAGATGATGCAAAAGGTCCATGAAGTTAATTATCTTAAAACTGCATGACCAAACCCAGAAGTCACACCCTTGTCACACATATACACTGTCAGTAAACAGTACAATATTTTCTGGGTTTCTTTACTTCTCAATGGCAATGAAATGTTTCTGAAGTTCATAAGCTTCAAATATTAAAACTGCAGTACACACACACACACATATATATATATATGGGGTGGCGCAGTTAGATGAGGCACTGTGCTACAAGACGGAAGGTTGCGGAGGGTCTGACTCCCAATGGTGTCGGTGGAATATTTCATTGACATAATCCTTACAGCCGCACTATGGCCCTGGGATCGACTCAGCCTCTAACAGAAATGGGTACGAGGAATATTTCCTGGGGGATAAAGGCGGCCGGTCATAGGGCTGACTATTGTCATGAAATCTGGAAGCCTCAACCTCCTGGAACCCTCAGGGCCTGTAAAGGGATCACTTTACCTTTTACACACACACACACACACACTCACCCACAGGCGCATACAGCTATGTGTGTGGGGGGCAGGGGTTTTGTGGGTGTGAGTGCGTGTAAGCATGCGAGCCAGCGCCCGTGTCAGCCTGTACGTATCCCATTTACAATTCTTCAAATCTCATATTTTTGCGGTCAGATTAACTTCAAGACTGGTAATAGGATTACACAGCCAACTCACTCATTTTAGGTCTACGTAGCGGTTCTTTCAAAGAGGTTTCACAACCAAAACCATGTACTTGTACGTCAACGCACAAACAGCCCTTATCTCAGTAATAATTTAATAATCCCATCAGTATCACACAGGGCGTTAACTGATAACGTTTCCATTTACATTGACTGATGTTCTTCCATTTAACCCGTTAATCTTTTGGGTCGAATTTTTTTTTGTATTACACATTCATTGCATAGCACGACTACGAAATATTCACTATCAATTTTCGCCCATAAAATTTCCTGAAGAGACTGAATAAAAATGATCTTAGGAAGAACTGAGCTCGAACCTGTCAATAAAGAACTTTCGTGTAGCTGAGTTACTTGGTGTGTATGCTGCTCTGCCCTGCAGAAGTACCCTACAAAACATCACTTATCAACACACGAACTTAGTTATCTCACTAGTGACAGTCTGCAGCTTGCATTAACGAAAAACAGAAGGAAAGTCCCTACATCGTCTGTCTCAAATTTTAAAATTTCCTGTCATTTTTCTCAGTTCATTTGCAGAAATATTGGATATACGCTTCATAATACGTCACGACCATGGATATCCGCTTCATTATACGTCACGACCATGGATATCGGCTTCATTATACGTCACGAACGTGGATATCCGCTTCATTATACGTCACGACCACGGCTATCCGCTTCGTTATGCGTCACGACTATTTATTAATTATCTGCGCAAGTTTTGCAGAAAAACTGTGCGACTAAAGTTGCGAGTAACAATAAATTATACAAAAGAAGTCCTGACTCCGTTTCTACATATGTACCTCGGATGTACGTAAACAAACACGGACATAAACAGAAATAAGTTTCACGTAATTAAAAGTAAAGAAGGTAACTGAAAGTGAATGTGTATTCAAGTTCTTAAAAACAGTGTTTACAAGCTTTCAATCATTTACGAGTGAGTAACTCAAAAAAATTACTGTTCATGTATGAATCATCCCATACGAAGGGAAAGCGGCAAAACATTTGGCCAAAGACCGGAAAAATTTCCAACTTCTGCCCAGTTCCAAAACGTAGCTTCAACGCCACCGTATCTAGCTTCTTCCTTGTAAAATTCTCTTCACTAAACCACAAATATTCATAATTAATCTCAAATACAGACC
>Ga0123354_10018861_pt1 | contig 10830 bp, 5 predicted proteins | sample TergutLab28metaG_2_FD_97872 | JGI IMG/M metagenome (GOLD analysis project Ga0123354, IMG submission 97872) | Labiotermes labralis P4 segment gut microbial communities from Petit-Saut dam, French Guiana - Lab288 P4 | ecosystem: Host-associated > Arthropoda: Insects > Digestive system > Gut ... | reverse complement strand
CCGGCGCAGGAAAAATGGTGTATGTAAACGTTTCCGGTTCGCTGACGCATGATCCGTTGGTGGTGGTTGCCTTTACTGATACTTCGGCTATCATATCGTCGCCGGTGATATTGTCGGCGGCGGTAAATCCCTCAATAAAACCGCTCCCTGTACCGCTTTTCCCTACATTAGGTCCCGAAAATTCCCATGAATAGGTTACGCTCTGCGTGGTATTTGTATTGAAATTAATCGTTCTGAAGAGTTCGCCCGAGCATACTTCCTGATCGTCAGGATGTCTCATAACAGGCTGTACTAAAGCGGTCAATGACATTCCTGAAGAATTTCCCTTACAGCCTCCCATCCAAGGTGTTACTGAAAAGGTTATTGTGCGGTTTACACCGTCAGTGGCTGTTGGTATGTCAATACCCGACCACGAAGTACCGCCGGCAATGGTTTTGGTTTTTTCGCCTGACGAATTAGCGATAACAGCCGGATCTGGGTCAAAATCGTAAATACTGTTTAACGGTGTCCAATCGAATTGATATTCGAGATTGATATTTGTGTTGTTATTTACATTGGGGGTAATGTTGTTAAAAACAATGTTTTGCGGCGGGGGACACAACGACTGCGAAGGTATGGATGTTACAAGAAGCACAGGACGCGGTTTGATCTCAATGCCAAATGTTTCTTCCGCTTTACATCCTGCCGCTTCGGAATAAATGGTAACGGTTCCCTTATAGTTTCTTGAATCTGTATTATCTGTGGTTTTCGTAATATCGGTTGTCGTGTAGCGTTCTTCGCCGGGTATCTTCACGGCTGCTAATTCGGTGTTCGGTGTTAAGCCTGTTTCTTCGCCTGTGAATTTCCATTTGAAACTTGTAGACGCTACATCGCTCCAAAACTCAACCAGCGCATCTGTCGTTCCCCGTTGAATAACAGGTACATTCGAACAATATTCCACTACGGGCTGTGATATTTCGATAATGGGACGCGGTTTAACGGTTACGTTCATGGTGGCTGTATCGCTCACACAACCATTTACAATAGTAATAACTCTTATTTTGCCGCTTTCGGCAACGGGACCCGCAGTAAGCGCCCCTATCCATTCCATCCGGTAAGGCGAAGTGGTGATGGTACGCGTTCCGTTGGCAAACCCTGGATTGGGATGATGTACGCCGCCAGTAATCGGAGAAGGAGGACGTACCTGTATTTTAGGCGTACTGGTATCATCGGTAAACCACCATGAATAGACTGCATTGTTTCCGGTAAGCGGCGGATTCATCGAAACAAAAGCCGGTTCATCAGGACAGATATTCTTGTCGCCGGTGTTGTACAGTTGTGGTTTGGGTTTTACGGTGATGGTGAAACTCATATTATCGCCGACGCATCCACGGTATGTTCCAGTTACGATCACCGTATATGGCACATTGGAGTCACCGTTGTTGGCAGGAGCAACCAATCCATCCGGATAATTGGGCGAGTCAGGTAGCGTATTAAGCGAGGTGGGATTGGTGTTGTAGGAAACGCCTCTGAATTGCCATGAATATTTAACATCAGCATCGGGTATTAACCAATTGCTATTCAATCCATGTTTATCAGTAAAGGTAATATCAACAGGATCATTTGGACAAACTAAGAGATTTGATATTTGATTGGTTTCGGGAAAGGGTATAAATTCAACCTCGCGTTCAATTGCCGTGGGCAATCCGCACGGGCTTTTGATGAACCAAACAAAAATGTATTTTCCGGGAAGGTTTACAGTAACGTTTAATTCATGGCTGTCGTCGCGGGTAACATAAGATATGATGTTCAGATAACCGTTAGCGCCGGCAGGGTAGTCTACATTTGGATAAGTTCCTGCTGGTGGAGGTCCCGACACAAGCGTTGCAGGCGTAACAATTGCTCCGCCCACAGGAGCCGATTTTAAAGCCCATACGCCTGTTTCCCAACGGCGCACCAAGCCGTCTGTGGTTGTTAATCCGCTACCTCCGCCTAATCCGGTGGATGCTCCGGTAAGTTTTGCGGTAAGTCCGCATTGTGTGACAGGAGAAGTCATTGAACCTAAATCTGGCGCTGCGCCAAATGATACAGTAACGATTTCAGGACACATCGTTATATCATCATAATTTCCTGTGCCAGTATTAAGAACGCTTATCCTCCATTCGAGCCGGTAAGTACCAAAATAAGTGCTTGCAGGCGCTATTTTGGCGTTCGGATCTTCGTTGTTGGGTGTAAAAATAAGCGTAGGCGATCCTATTTCCTGAAAATCAATAATCCATCGTCCCTTTTCATTATTAGCTGTACTTGCAGGCTCTGCATCCAGGGTAATTTCACTGAGGCACACGGCTTGATCGTCGCCAGCGCTTTTTGGTTTGACCGTTTGTATGGTATAAGTGGTTGGCGTTACAGCTGTTCCGGGACATACTTGATCGCCTACAGTATGTGTTACCGAGTTAATTGTTACAGTAGTAATATCGCTTCCCAATTTAATTTGCGAAGCCGGAACAATAAAGGTAGCCCCCGTGTTGGGTAAACTTGTGACGGTTTGCTCGCTAGCGCCCGGAGCATCGGTAATGTATTTGATGGTGTAAACGCCGTTTGCGATATTAAATACGATGGGTATGGGGTCAGAAGGCATTTTTTCGCAAATTCTCTGAGAGTTCGGCATGTCAAATTTTACCGTAGGTTCTTCGCGCATAGTAATGGTTCCAGAATTGATGGCTGTACCTGTGCATTCGCCCCTTGCCTGTGTGATAGAGGTGATACGGAAGGTATAGGTTCCATGCCGGGGCTGACTGCCAAAGTTAGCCGGAGAAAAGGTTATTGATGTCGTGTTTTCCCCGGTTGAAGGCGATGTAACTGTTACAGGTGTGCTTCCGGAACTGGCAACAATAGCAACGCTACCAGGTCCGGTGGTTTTTTCTAATTCCCAATGAAACAAGAAATTAGAACCGGCAAGACCTTTTAGATTGATGTTCACCGTTGCGGTAGAAATATTGTCGTTACATATCGTTTGAGAGGTATTGACGATGGTTGCCTGAGCAAGCGGGATTACCGTGTGTGATCTTGTGCCCGCATCCGATGGACAATATGTGAGATTACCTTTGGGCAACGTTGCAGTAGTACTTTGCGATGATTGCGCAGCTGCACTGTTGTATCGGTTTACCACGTTCATGACAACTGCCGTTCCGTCTGGATAAGCAGGATTAGCGGTTGTTGTGAATGATCGCGTATTGGCGGTTCCGTTGACCGGCGTAGTACCGGTAAGTCCGCCTGTGTAACTCCAAAGATATTCCAGCGAGCGATCAACCGGAGTCGGCGTTGGGGTTCCTGCAGGCGTTAATGTTACTGTTCCGGCGGCGCCACCAGCAGGTATCGCAGGTAAAGCAGAAGATGTCCATGTGAATGAAGCGCCGGGACAAAGATCGGCAAGAGGGGCTGTACTATTTAATGTAGGCGCCGTAAGCGCTGCACGTTTCCTGATCTGGGCATATCCGTTCCATGTAGCGGCGGCGCCGGTACTACTGGTAATTTTATAGCCCAAACTAATTTCGCTGCCATTGTCTAATCTGTTAATTTTTATTTCTCCATAGTTGGATACGCATTGTGTATTGTTGTCTTTCAACATTAAAATCTGATAGTTGGTAACTCTTCCTGCCGCAGGCGTAACTGTAATGGTACCACTGCCGTTGTTGGCAACGGTAAAATCTTTAGTGGCGGCGCCGTCGGTAAGCGTTACGGTAAGATTGTTCGTAGTTCCGCTCGGAATGCGTCCGTACATACTGTTCACGGTAAGGTTATATCCTCCGTCGTCAGGACAAAGTTCGGCGTCTGGATTGACCAAATTCGCCTGTGGCAAAGGATTGATGACAATGTTGTATGTATCGAAATTTCCCGGACAGTGTCCACATCCGTTTCCCGATATATAATTGGTAGTGGCGGTAGGGTATCGGCAAACAGGTTTAGCCGCAGCCAGATCAGCCGTGTTCGTAAGTAAAGCATTTACCCATTCGCGATGAACTCTGATGGTAACGTTTTCTACGTTTCCATTTACTGGATTTCCGATCAATTGTATTTGCGCCGTTTGTCCTCTATTGGTGGTATTTCTGACAACAATAGCATTACCCGAAGTAACTTCCCAAAAATATTCGGTAGCGCCATTATTGTTTGCATTTGTTTCAGTAGGAGATAAAGCAGCAGCAGGAGCGTTTATATAACCAACTGAAAAGGTTTCTCCGGCGCAGCCTGCTGTCTTCCATGTGCCGTTACGGGTAGCGGGTACTGCTGAAATATCGTCGCGAATAAGCCATACCATCTTCACGGGATCGGTGGTACAAGGTATGCCGCCGGTATTGGAACCTTTAAATTCGTAGGTAACCCAGAAAATATATCTTCCCGCAGATGATACGCTTACTGTTTTACCACCTGTTAATCTTCCAACAGGGTTAAAACTGTTGGATGTACCTTCATATAAAGGATTACCGGTCATAACGCCGTTTGTATCGGATGCATACCATCTGTATGTGCCACCTGCCATACTGCCCAATGGTCCTTCATGAGTTATACTCATGGTCAGATTTGGCGTTGTGTTGTAATGATTACTATGACAAAACTCGTATACTCGCGGTATTGGTTTAGGTGGTGAGGCTACCACGCGGATACGCGCGTCAATCTGAACCGGAGCCTTTTCGGGATACGAATTACATATATTCCAGTTACTTAAACGTAAATTAAAAACCTGTCCCTCTTTTGTATTGCCAACATCGTTGCTAATAACGGGAGTAGGGTTATTAATATCCTCATTCACTGCGAAATCACGTGCTGGATGGATTGTGTTAATTGGTCCGTTGAGTATGGTTGCAGTACCATCCGCCTGGGGCGCAGCGCTCGTTGTTACACGGGTAGGACCAACAAACACGTCGGGAATGGTACTCGCCTTTGACGCTTCGGTGCCAAACTGGGCAGTAACACCATAAATAAATTGCGTATTGCGTTGAAGGAAATCATAATCGTATGCCAAGTCCGTATTGCCGGGGTCTGTGTTACAAGCCAGATGTGTCAGGTCGCGAAATGTAATGGTAAATGGTTTTCCTTCACACACTAAATATTCCCACAAGTTTGTGTCATCATTCCTTAATACAAGATATCCCATCCCTTCGCTATCGCGCGACCAAATGTTTACTCTGTACTTTTTATTAGAATAACATTTGTTGGAAGGATTTTTAAATTGTATATATGGTTTCAGATCGTACCTGCAATTAGGCGTAACTGCATAATTGTGAGTAATAGCGCCAGTTGCAATGGTATAATCGTAATAAGCCACCCCAAGCACTGTAACAGCCGTGCGTGTAGCGGAAGTTCCTGCAATGGTATAATCGCCTGTGCCATCGCCCCATTCTATGCCAATCGTAAAATCGCTTGCAGCAATGGATTGAAGAACCCTGAATTTTATTTCCAAGCCATAAGTAACGGTTGGAACGGCGCAAGGAGGATATGGCGCTTGTAATGATGATTCATCACTCCAAGTGCCAAGACAGTTTTGCGCAGTAGATAATCTGGTTTGTACCATAATAAAAACAGCGACCATCACTCCCGTTTTCAAGAAGCGCGTGAAGTGGGTATTTTTTTTACAAATCTCTCTTATTATTACATACAAGGATATGCAATTCAATTTGAAAATCATGCTGATTACAATATTTATGAAGTGTTGTTCACATATTTCGCCTTCTTACTCAAATTTTTTATACGAAAAAAAAATAAAAAAGTTACAAAAAATGGCTCTACGGGTATGCAAAGACAATAATTTTCACATAAAAAAACAAAACTAAAAAACAAAATGTTTTAAAATGAATATTTTTCTTATTTTTGTGAAAAACAATTTGATCATCATGCTCATTAAAACCTATGGAAGTGCGGTATACGGGATAAAAGCGACCACCATCACCATTGAGGTCAACGCTACTCAAGGCATCAATTTTTTTCTGGTTGGATTGGCAGATAATGCCGTCAAAGAAAGCCAGCAACGCATCGAGTCTGCCCTTCAAACAAACGGATATCGTATGCCTGGTAAAAAAGTGGTTATTAACATGGCGCCTGCCGACATTCGCAAGGAGGGATCGGCGTATGATCTGCCGTTAGCAATCGGTATTCTGGCAGCATCGGAACAGATAAAGAGCAACGAACTGGAACGTTGCATCATCATGGGCGAGTTGTCGCTCGACGGAGCCATACAACCCGTGAAAGGAGCGTTGTCCATTGCGCTGCAAGCCAAAAGCGAAGGATTTACCGCCTGTATCTTTCCGAAACAGAATGCCCGCGAAGCAGCTGTGGTGGACGGTATAGAAATATATGGCGCAAACAATATCAAGGAAGTGATTGATTTTCTTGATGGTAAGGAAAGTCTGGAACGTGTTTCGGTAGACCTGAACGCAGAGTTCCTTCATACCCATAATTATGAAGTTGATTTTGCCGATGTGAAAGGTCAGGAAAATGTGAAGCGAGCTATGGAAATAGCTGCGGCTGGCGGGCACAACATCATTCTGGTCGGACCTCCGGGCGCAGGAAAAACCATGTTGTCAAAACGTTTGCCCGGCATTTTGCCTCCACTGACCATCGAAGAAGCGCTGGAAACCACCAAAATACACTCTGTAGCCGGTAAAACAGGCAAAGGCGCTGCGCTCATCACAAGCCGTCCATTTCGTTCTCCGCATCATACCATCAGCGATGTAGCGCTGGTTGGCGGTGGTTCGTTCCCGCAACCGGGTGAAATTTCATTAGCGCACAACGGCGTACTTTTCCTCGACGAACTGCCCGAATTTAAGCGTACAGTGCTCGAAGTGATGCGTCAACCTTTGGAAGACAGAGTCATTACCATTTCGAGAGCGCGTTTTGCAGTGGAATATCCAGCAAGTTTTATGCTCGTTGCTTCGATGAATCCATGCCCGTGCGGATTTTACAATCATCCGGAAAAGAAATGTCTCTGTGCGCCGGGGTTTGTGCAAAAATACCTGAGCCGTATTTCAGGTCCCTTGCTCGACCGTATTGACATTCATATTGAAGTCGTTCCGGTTCCTTTCGATAAACTTATGCTACCACGTGTCGCTGAACCAAGTAACGTTATCCGCGAGCGGGTGATACAGGCTCGTAACATACAAAAAGAGCGTTATGCCGATTATCAGGGAGTACACTGCAACGCGCAAATGAACTCGAAAATGTTACGAAAATATTGCGTCCTTGACAGTTCCGGACATACGATCATGAAAACCGCCATGCAAAAACTGGGGCTTTCAGCACGGGCTTATGACCGTATTCTTAAAGTGTCGCGTACTATAGCCGATATGGAAGCAACGCCAACCATTCAAGCGCACCATCTTTCGGAAGCTATTCAGTATAGAAGCCTCGACCGAGAAGGGTGGGGGGCGTAAAACAATATACATTCATTCCAAACATTATAATTTAAATAGATGATGATACGCGGTATTTTGATAGATTACGGTGGAACCATTGACACCGACGGAAAACATTGGGCGGAGGTCTTATGGGCAGCTTATTGCGATATAGGCATTCCGGTTGAGAAATCTGCTTTTCTCGAAGCATACAAATATGGCGAGCGTTATTTAGCGCTTCATCCTGTAATAAATCCGGGTGATGATTTTTTCGATGTGTTGGTTGCCAAAACAAGTACTCAATTATTTTTTCTTGTAGAAAATGAATATTTGCCTGATAATTTCGATTTTCCTGAATACATTGAACGCATCACTACTATGTGCTATGAACAGGTGCAAAAAAACATGAAAAAGTCAGCAACGGTACTGGAAAAGTTGTCGCAAACCTATCCTCTTGTGCTGGTATCCAATTTTTATGGCAATATCCGTACTGTACTGAAAGAATTTGATATCGCTCAATATTTTTCTGACGTTATAGAGAGCGCCGTAGTTGGCGTTCGTAAACCCGACCCCGCCATTTTTGCTTTGGGCGTTCAATCATTGGGATTCGATGCCGACCAGATTTTAGCTGTTGGTGATTCATATTCTAAGGATATTATTCCTGCGTGGAAAGCGGGTTGTCAAACCGTGTGGCTTCGCGGCAAAGACTGGGAAGAAACGCAAAATACAGGAAAAGCAGGTTTAATTATCGAGCATTTTGAAGAATTGTTAACGCATCTTACTAAACCTGTATAGAATTTTCGCCCATGAATTTACAGTTTTTATCCGATAAAGGGGTATTTCAAAATAATCATTATATTTGTATCGTTAATTTAACGAGAAAAGCCATTCTATGAAAAACGCCGGTATCAGTTTATTGAGTATTGTCCCAATGCGGGCAGAGCCTTCGGAAAAAAGCGAAATGGTGTCGCAATTGCTTTTTGGGGAATATTTTATTGTCAATGAGCAAACAGAAAAATGGTTGCATATTCAGTCGGGAATAGACAGTTATCAAGGTTGGATTTCGGGAAATATGGTAAACGACCTGCCCGACGATTTTCCGATATCGAATATGCCAAACGTGATATGTTCACCTTATGCCATCTGCGAATTTAACGGAAAACAGATACACTTACCGGGAGGCAGCCTCCTCCCGAACAACATCAAACATTCGTCATTTCAACTTTCTGGCAACTTGTATACTTTCTGCGGCGGAATGACTCAACCCGAGAATGGGGGGATTGTTTCGCACGCGTTACAGTATCTTGGCGCTCCTTATCTCTGGGGCGGAAAAACCATTTTCGGAATTGATTGTTCGGGGTTGGTACAAATCGTTTGTCGTATGGCGGGATATTGGCTTCCGAGAGATGCTTCACAACAGGCGCTTCACGGAAATGAAATAACATACAACACTGCTGATGCCAACGATATAGCTTTTTTCTGCGACGACAACGGAAAAATAACTCACACCGGCATTCTTTGCAATGCCAACAGTATCATCCACTCTTCCGGTTGCGTTCGTATTGACCGTTTTGACGATTACGGAATATTTTCAGAAATAGAAAACAAGTATACCCACAAAATATATTCTATCAAAAGAATGATTACTTTTGACGATTAATTTTTGTAGAAAAAAATGAATTTGAATTTTAGCAAAGCGGGAGGATTAATTCCTGCTGTAGTACAGGACGCCGCCACCGGCAAAGTGCTGATGGTGGGATTTATGAATGAAGAAGCGTATCAAAAAACAGTAGACAGCAATTTGGTGACGTTTTACAGCCGTACACGCAACAAGTTGTGGACCAAGGGTGAAGAAAGTGGCAACTTTCTTGATGTAGTAGAAATATTGGAGGATTGCGACAACGACACGCTGCTGGTCAAGGTTCATCCCCGTGGACCCGTTTGCCATACCGGCGCTGATACTTGTTTCAACGAAAAAAACATCCATGAAGGATTAAAATTCTTGGAATATTTGCAGGAGTTTATCAATACGCGCCGGACGAATATGCCACAAAGTTCGTATACCACTAAACTTTTCGAAAGCGGTATCAACAAAATCGCTCAAAAAGTAGGAGAGGAGGCTGTGGAATTGGTTATTGAAGCAAAAGACCAAAACGATGAACTATTCCTGAACGAAGCCGCCGACCTAATGTATCATTTCATTGTATTGCTTGTTGCGCGGGGATACAGCCTTAGCGATGTTGCATACGTATTGAAATCAAGACACAAATATTAATCAGGGATTACCAATTACAAACCAAGCGAAGCGTTCTCATGAACGTTAATGAATAATAACGGATGTTAAATAAAGAATAGCAAATGAAATCATTTGAAGGAAAAGTAATCTGGATCACGGGAGCATCGTCGGGTATCGGTGAAGCGTTAGCTTACGAATGGTCGAAACTTGGTGCGCATTTAATTTTATCAGCGCGTCGCGAAAGCGAACTGGAGCGGGTTAAAGCCGCATGTGCTCATTACGAACTGTGTACAATAGCGCCGCTTGATCTGTCAAAGCAGGAAGATATCGAAACTCTGGCAGATCGTTTGTTGCGACAATTCGGCGCCATAGATATATTGGTCAACAACGGGGGCGTCAGTCAACGTTCATTAGTCATCGAAACCGACGTGTCTGTTGACCGCCGTATCATGGAAGTAGACTATTTCAGCGGAGTAGTTCTTACCAAGAAACTGCTGCCTGCAATGGTTGCCAAAGGCAGCGGTCACATTATCGCAATCAGCAGTATTGTAGGCATATTCGGATTTCCTTTACGTTCGGCTTATTCGGCTGCAAAACATGCGCTGCACGGTTTCTATGAAACGGTATGGGCAGAGTTGCATACTCAAGGGATTAGAGTAACTGTGGTTTGTCCGGGACGAATTCTCACGGATGTGTCATTGAACGCGCTCACCAAAGACGGCAGTCCTCACGGCGAAATGGATCACGGACAAGCCAACGGCATAACAGCCGAAACCTGCGCCCGAAAGATTATTAAAGCAGTGCGAAAAAATAAAAAAGAAGTGTACATCGGTAAAAAAGACTTGTTAATGATTTATTTCAAGCGATATATACCATGGTTATATTATCGGTTAGTATCAAAAGTTCAACCAAAATAACAATTTTTTCATGATTACATTTGGAGATGACAAAAAAGAACTTACCTTTGCACCGCTTTTTAAAAAATGATCCGCTAGCTCAGCAGGTAGAGCACATCCCTTTTAAGGATGGGGTCCTGGGTTCGAATCCCAGGCGGATCACAGAGCCGCAATTTTTATGATTGCGGCTTTCGTTATTTATGTGATTAATAGGTTTTGCATGCGTTGTAATAACCTTTGTTTTAGGGTTGTATTTTATGAACGATAAAAAATAAAAGTTATGTGGACAATAATCATGTGTTTGTTTATCATTGCCATGGCAGTTGGGATGTAT
>Ga0123354_10018860_pt1 | contig 10830 bp, 4 predicted proteins | sample TergutLab28metaG_2_FD_97872 | JGI IMG/M metagenome (GOLD analysis project Ga0123354, IMG submission 97872) | Labiotermes labralis P4 segment gut microbial communities from Petit-Saut dam, French Guiana - Lab288 P4 | ecosystem: Host-associated > Arthropoda: Insects > Digestive system > Gut ... | reverse complement strand
GTAGTAGTAGTAGTAGTAGTAGTAGTAGTAGTAGTAGTAACAGTAGTAGTCGTAGTAGTAGACCACTGGCAGCCAATTTCTGCGAAGTTACTATGCAGCAAGTTACGTGTAGAAACCAAATGCCGGTCGGATACGTACACAGACATGCCAGATATACTCCTACCTCCACAACAGCACATCGTGAATGGCTCTGTTACATTTACATGTGGTGCAATAGTATTCTTGTTCATGCACTCTCATATATAACCTCATCAATTCCCAGCTATGAATTAAATAAAACTTGATTCTCTTCGCCATAGTCCGCCTCCCACATCCAAAACCCTGAACTGTAGGGTGTAGTCTGTCAGCCTGTTGCCTGTGTTACACATACCCCCAACTTCTGTGGTGTCCCCCCCTCCCCATGAGTTATCACTAAAATTCCCTTCCAGACCTTAAAAAAATCTCTTTCCGGCTTCAATTTTTTGTTACAAGACAGAAGCACGACCTCTAGGCTTTTAGCGGTCTGCACCCCACAACATAAAACTCAGTTCGGAAAGGGGATGGGGTGTTAGGAGGGTCAGTATGTAACAAAACATTACAGACCTTCTGTTGAGCCAGTACTGCGAGGAAGGTATCAATTTCTTTTTCTTTCTTTAGTATTCGCGGACGTTCTGTCTTGCTTTTCCGCTGATACAGCAAACTTCGTCCGAGGAAGCAAGTGTGCGTGTCTGCGTCGGAGGGCCGCAGAAAGCCGACAAGAGCCAGTTCGGTCAGGCGGTTAAAGAACAAGCTAAGGAGACCCGTAGTGACAAGAGTTAACCTTTCATTCTGGTCTGCACCTTCTTTTGTAACGGATATGAAACTATTCTGCCTCATAGTGGGGTATTATATGGATTATTAAATTATCAGTTTTACTCTCTCATTGCTCATTTAACAACGCTGCCTTAATACAGCGTTGAATATTACGCTGACTGTACCCAAAAAGGGAAGGACGCCCCACGTTCGTTGCATACTAGAGCGTTCGAGGCTACCTTTCCCGCATCTTGTTCTAATTCTCTTCAGCCACCGATATTTTGTCGTAACAAGTTAAAGCGCTTGTATCTAGCCACTTTATAGCGCCTGTGTTTACCCTTTAAGACTACAACTGATCTAAATTATATTTAAGGTTCCAATTTATACCGCAAAGTAAATGCACTCTGTTTCAATTACAATAACAGTCAGTTAATGGTGTAAAAGAAAACAGTTGCTGCTTGATCATCGATCCACCAGAATCACGGAAATGCAGCCGGAAAACAAAACACTAAAGACAATGCCACATAAAGTAACTAATCGTCCTTAAAAGTGTGAATATCAAACTTTCGTGTAAACAGAATGGCTAGACGACTGGAGGGGATACAGTGTAAGTACACTGGGGAGGGGGGAGGGGTGAAGCGCAACAATTCGAGGGAGTTCTGAGAAGGGTCAATCCGTGGGACTTTCCTCCATCGAGTCAGTGTAGCGAATAATTAATTCGAAAGAATATAGAATAAAGCGCTCGTGTCCTCGTTCCAGGTACTGTCACGGCAGTTACACAGAGGGACTGAACAAACCCATGAAGAGGGAGTCACGACAACCGGTCTCGGCGGCAAGATACAAACGTCAATCTTCAGAATTCCCGATGGACTCCTGCGACTTTGGGTGTCATTATAACTGTCTCAGTGTTTTCAAGACTTCTTCGACTGACACACTCCATAAACAGTGACCACAGTCCAGTCCCGCAGTTAATCGGCTGAAATTCAGACAAACATTTCTTTTTATTACGTCTGCAGTAGACAGAAGTGCCACAGCTAAGGGTCCCTTTAATCAAAGACAATACCAAAAAATGTTCAAGTTATGGAAATACTACCTTCCAAAATATAGCAAATAATTCTACAAATGGATTTCTTGTAACAAGTTACACTGCTTTCTCCATAGCGACGGCTGTATATTTTGGTACACAAGTACGGCTGGTACAAAGGGACCTGTTAAATCCATCTTTCTCCCGAAACGTTGATACAACTAAACAACATGGCGTCACGTTCCAGAAGACCGTACGTAGTCCCGTTATTCACGCAGATATAAACTCAAAAGCCACATATCAGAAGAAGTTCAACACATACTTCATAAAATAATATCTAAAGCTCTCTTCGTGTTGGGATCTGAAATGTGGGTGTTAAAAAGCAACGGCAACAAGTGACTCGAAATGGAACAGATGGGATTCTACAGGGCAGTTGCTAGATGTACGGTGAAGGAGCATATGTGCAGTGTGAACCGGAGCAGCTAACACAGTACAGGTTGGGGAGGAGGACAGAAGGCAATGGAAAGTCACGTCAGAGATAACAGAACATTACAATGCAGACCACAGCGAAGAATAAGTGGAAGACCTCACAGAAGGTGGCGAGATTTCCAGTGAGTTTCGGAATTGGCTCCGTTAGCTTAAAACGGAAGTCATAAACACAAGAAGACAGTGGTAGTATAGCATCAAGCACTCGTAACCTCAGCATCAATAACAGTGTGTCTTCGGCCTCACCTGAGTCAGAATTAGTTCTGAATTTAGATGTGCGCTATTACTTCCTACACGTGGAATCAATATTGATTTTATGCGTGCGGTATTACTTCCTACACGTGGAATCAATATTGATTTTAGGCATGCGGTAAGACCCCTATATATGGAACCAATTTTGATTTTAGCCGTGCGGTATTACTTCCTACACGTGGAATCAATATTGATTTTAGGCATGCGGTAAGACCCCTATATATGGAACCAATTTTGATTTTAGGCGTGCGGTATTACTTCTTACACGTGGAATCAATATTGATTTTAGGCATGCGGTAAGACCCCTATATATGGAACCAATATTGATTTTAGGCATGCGGTAAGACCCCTATATATGGAACCAATTTTGATTTTAGGCGTGCGGTATTACTTCTAACACGTGGAATCAATATTGATTTTAGGCATGCGGTAAGACCCCTATATATGGAACCAATTTTGATTTTAGGCGTGCGGTATTACTTCCTACACATGGAATCAATTCTGATTTTAGTCGTGCGGTGTTATTTCCTACACGTGTAATTAATTCTGATTTTAGACTGCGGTCTTACGAATTATGATTTTAGATGTGCAGTGTTACGCACTACACATGAGATCAAACCTAATTTTAGACATTCCATGGGTTTCCTTACATTTGAGACCAAAAAAAAAACTTTGCTTTTACAAGGAAAGCAAGGGAAATATAGAAAGCAGCCGAAAAACATTCCTCACCCAGAACGGAATTCCAACTTCAGACCCAGTGTGCAGGATGCTAGTATAATCTAATGTTCACAAGTGGTGTGTAATTTCAAGTTTACTCAATTTCGTTCGATCGGTTTCATTTGAAATAAGTTTGCAGCGAACTGGCAAGACCGAATTGGAAGAAGTTTCGTGTTTTAAGGTGTGTCTGCCATCAAAGAACGTGCGCAATTAAATAATAATAATAATAATAATAGTAAGTTACATGAATATAATGGGCCGTAATTACATAATTAAATTCTCGAATAACAGCAGGTTGCTGTAAAAAGGTAAAGCAATTTCGATAAAATGAAAGCTAGAACATTCTTAACAGGCCAGTTTCGCGCAAGTTTTAATGTTTCTGCAGCCGTCAGTAGGAACACTACCGTCTTCTGGGATGTAATGTTGTGTTGTTCAGTGGATATGAACCGACGTTTCGGATAAATGTTTGTATCTTTGAACACAAAACTGATACGGAGACAGCAGGCTCATTTGAAACTCTGGCAAGTTTCCACCATACTACATGGCATCACATCCCAAAAGACGGTAATCTTAAGATATGTTACACTGTCATATGACTTACCACTGTTTAAATAAACATTATTAGACAGAAATACATACTCGTACAGTTACGTTAACATACTAGTAAGGAGGCCTAAGATGTTACATAGTGTAGGTACCTTCAATATTTTGTATTTTCATGTTTGGTGCTTCTCATTTGACACGGCGCAGTCTGACAGGGGTACAAATATTCGGAAAAACGCAGCTGCCTCAATCCTCGCTGGTGCCCTTAACATGGAGACAGTTATGTTCGCTCGGAATGTATTTAACGTCTAAGACCACAAAGTGTCGCAGCACAGAAAACACTACGAACTTCACCGCCATGAAAATCTCAAATCGTAGTACAACTAAGATTTAAAATACGATTCAAGGTTACTCGGGAAGAAAGAAGACCACGTGACCAAAACGCCGTGAAGTTTTGACTCTAACATAACATGGGTTGATTCGAGGAAGCTTATTGAGGGAATTTTATTTACGACGCTCTCAATATTTACGATTACATGGCGTCGGTGATGAATGAATATGTACAGAGCATTGGTGGAATTATACTGAGAGAAAAAAAAAAGAACCGTACTTCTCGGAGAAAATGGTGTCCCAGCGCAACTCATATGGGATGGACAGGCATTGAACCCGAGCCTCAAGAGTGAGAGGCTGGCGAATAATCGCCTAAACCATGGCTCGGCCTAGAATTCGAGGACCCGCAGAATTTTTAGTGGACTCTTGCCATAACCAGGGTTAAGGAAAAATTATCGTCATATTCTTGTTGCAACGTCACGTGGCCCCCCCGCCTCCCCATGCAGCCACCGCCCAACAAAGGTGCGGCAGTAAACACACCGGCTATCACCGCTTGACGTAGGTTTCCAAATGGGGCTCTTAGAGGGCATGAGCTAAGACGACGACGACGACGACGACAACAACAACAACAACATACATTTGCAGCACTGTACAATGCCACAGTACTGAATATTCGGAAAAACAGCAAATCAGAATTTCAGTAACGATTCCATTGAGTCAAAATTCAATCAGCCAGATCAAAATCCTTTGCTGTAAACACGTAAATTTGAAAACATAAAACTATCCTTTCAGTTCTTTTGTACGGACGTGGATCTTCGCCTCAGACGTTAGAGAAGAGGAGGATTTCGGGCTACTGATGAGAATATGTGCATCGGCGTAGGAGGAAGTGACAGTGGTCTGACGCTCCGGCAGTTAGTCGCTACGTTCTGGCTTCGGACACCTGATTCGATGCCAAGCCAGTTCACGTGGAATTAGTAGTGGAAAAAAGTATATTTATTTCCGTTTGCCTCGAATTTCTTCTAACAGCACTCCACAATGTTCCATATTCACATTCCTTCATCTGCCACTGACGCATGCCAATACTCTACACAGTGACTGTAAGAAAATACATAAAATTGAATGGCTGCATCTCCTCAGCGGAACGCTATGATGCTACAATTCGTGCACTATATGAAAGCCTGCACATTAATATTTAGTGTCAGATTTCAAGACAAGCCCCAGCGTTTGGCACACTTGTGCACACTGGATGAGATTCAAAACATTTCTTTTAAGTCGTTATGACGAACAGCGGCAAAAGTGTCTCGAATTTGTTGTTCGTTGATCCAAGAGTTCTTTCTCTATCGATCGACGGCCTCTATGGGCCAACTGCACACGAAGATATCACATGGAATAAGATCGTCACTTGGTGGAGACCATCCTGCTGTCCTGGCCGCCCAATCCACTGACCAGAAAAATTGTCAGCGTGATTCGAACGTAAATAAATAATGGCAAATGGTTATTTCTACTAAACTGAATGCTATATTGCTAGATTATTGTAAAGTTTTTTAGAGCTCATACATTACCATTTTATGACCAATAAAAATTGTATGTATTCACTTTCCAATCATCCTCTAGAAAAGGGTTATTCAAATGTTGGAAAGAAGCGGTGGGGTTGTGGGTCCATTATGTTTAAATTTATGTTTACAACAGTACCAGAATTAAAAACTTAACGCATAGTTCCATCACTATTATTGGAACTAAAACAAATTCGTAGGGTAGAACAATTCGCCAATAATATTTAGGAAGTTGATTAACAATCCAGTCGGGAGTATCTAGTGGATCGGACGTGCCTCGCGGTCTGACCAGGTCTGGTCTAGATACTGAGAACGTAGCAAACAAACTATACATGTACACATGCGCGCGCGCTACACAGGCCTACAGAAAGCTGCAAAATGAAACCTCACCAGATATTACTGGGGTGCTGATAAGTCCTTAGCCCGACCAGGAAGGAAACAAGCTCGGAGGCATGTCAGGGACGCGAGCGATTTCAACAAAATGGGACGCGAGCTGTCATCAAGTTTTTTTTTTTCCTGCAAGGCAAGGCGCCCAAGGAAATTCACGCCATTCTGACAGAAACATTAGCTTGCTTCCTTCCTGGTCGGGCTAAGGCCTTCTCAGCAGGTGCACGAGACTGGTAAGACGCACGAAGTCAGAAACGCCAAAAACATTTTAGTCCAAAAGCTGAACAAAATAACAGCCTCGGAGACCTAGTAGTACATGAGATAATAATATTAAAATGTTCTTAAAGGAACAGAATGTGTGCATGTGGAGTGGATTCATATGTCTCGGGAAAGGGGCCGGCGTCAGTATATTGCGAACACACTCATGAAGATCAAGGGTTCCATAAAGTTCGTCTACTAAGATACTATTAGATTCCAACGAAGATGGTGGTGCATGGAGTCACTTTTCAAGAACATATTTCTCTTCCGCTAATTTGCTAACAAAATGTTTTCCATCTATTTTCTAAACTTCCATGTTCGGTGTGTTAGATGTCCGGCCCTCGTAAAAGGTCTTAAATATGGTTTTTAAAAGGAAGAAACTTCAGATATGCCTTGTGTAAGCAAAGGTCTAAAACATGTATAAAATTGTTTTAAAATACAGAGTACAGTAATGGCAACTAGATTCGATAAATTTTCTAATAACGTGGAGATGATTATTCATTACAAGACGACGTAATTTGTATCGTGATTCGTAACATGAATAACAAATTTAATGAAGACGTTACTTAAGATGGAAGTGAATTAGGCCTACTTATCACATCGGTATTTTTGCCTGTACACGCTGAGCGCTATCCCCTCGGCATAAGGCATAACACCAGAAAAATTTCGCCAACATTAATTCCGTCCAAGTGTCAAGTGACATCAGCACAATTCTTTTAACAACTTGGCCAAAAAAGGACACCGTCGTAGATTTCCAGAATTGTGTTTAATCGAGGTATTTCGTTCGTGACGTTACAACAGACCTCAAACTCAAAATATACATTTACTGCTCTGGGTAAATGACCAACTTAATGCACAAGTACTTTATACAATACGTTTATTATTATAATCCTCTACAAGTTTCGAGCAACTCTGTGTTCATCATCAGGAGGTCAAATTGTATTAACATAGCATCTGGTATAGTATTCTTTGTAAGAATACTATACCAGATGCTGTGTTAATAGAATTTGACCTCCAGATGATGAACACAGAGTTTCTCGAAACTTGTAGAGGATTATAATAATAAACTCATTATATAAAGCAATTGTGCATTAAGTTGGTCATTTACCCAGAGTCATACCGGGATGCACGGTCAGCAAAACATAAAAAAAAACACATTTATTGTTGCATACTGTTCGCAACAAAGAAACTCAGCTTTGTACTCGCTTAACAAAAAGCACGACTTTCGGATATGTCATGGAAATGAGAAGTATAATCTTTCAACTGTTTTGGAAGGAAGTCTGATGTGCCACATTCCGAACTGAGCAGATTGCCAGCTGATAGCAATGCACACGCCTTTTAACGTGCAACATGGAATTACTGCGCAGTTAACATATATTTCATATCACGTTCCAGACACATCTACTGAATGAAATATTAATAGGGTTGGCAAGCAAGAAGGGGGTTATCTTAACCCGTGCCGCAGCGATACTCACCTAGATTCCTTTAAATCACAGAACAAAACAATTTTGTTGGAATTACTGCCTTCCTGACAACAGCACGCTACCGGTAATCATGCAAACCAGTGTTCCAGAAGATTGGACTCTTATCGATACATATCTGTGTAATAATTATGAAGACTGCATTTCCCATTAATAACAATAATATTTTCTTACGATACAAAAATCTTATGTCTTGCTAATTTGATTATTATTCAGCATATGTGCTTCAGTACAGCATAACGATTAAAATAATAAATTTTGCGAAACTTGAGATTCTGCAGTAGTTTAGATTCTGCAGTACTTTATATGACTATATTGATTTCAAACTTTCGCTGTGTTCTGAATGCTTTCTTCTGGGTAATTCCCCAGCGTCTTTATTTTATATGCCGACGTTTCGAAACACACTGTCTGTTCCATCTTAATAGGCAGGTAGGTACTTCATACCTACTTGCCTATGAAATTCAGACGCCGGGGAATTACCTAGATGACTATCTGTCTTCCAGAATATGACACCTTATCGACTGTCAGTCACCGACGATTCGGGGGAGCTTGCCGCATCCATCTGCATAGCCTGAACAGCATAAAACGTGACTGCTTAGACCCTGAATATGTAGACAGTAAACTTCTCCATACGTGCCACTGCCATAGTCCAGAAGAGTTAGGCCGGTAGTAAGAATTTTATTTTAAGAGTTAGTGAAGTTGAGCCCGGGAAAATTTTGTTTTGGTGTCTTTCCTTATAATCCTACCACTTCAGCTTTGGCTACAAAGTGAAATGCTGTAACAGAGACTAGACGGATGTCGAAACAAAGAAAGAAAGAACGAAATAAAGAAAGGAAGAAGGAAAGAAAGAAGGAAAAAAAGGAAGACAGAAAGAAGGAAAGTAAGAAGGAAAGAAAGAAAGAAAGAAAAAAGGAAAGAAAGGAAAAAAGAAAGAAAGAAACACGCATGACAGAGAGAGACTAGTGTGACGTCTAACCTGACAGCCTTTCGTACAGCAACACAGTGGTCGAGAGCTATAACAGGAAAAGTCCTTCTTCCGTTTTCTGCGTATTTAACAATACACTTAATGAAGACTTTCGAACAATAAACAGCACACAAATCACAACTGTTTTTACAACAATTTTGTTCAGGCAAAGAGTCGCTGAATCCTCTCAGAATCACATGAAACTGTGACAGCAAAGTACACAACTTCCCTCACTTTATGCAGTGTTGTACACATACAGTATATGTATATTCAGGCACTAGTGTACATAAGGGATTAAGAAGTTCAACTGCATTAACGGCAATGAAGATTTTGAAACACGACTAGTTGCAGAGAAGACGAATGTACTCTGCTTAGTGCAGAGAACAAGAAGCCTGATGGAAGGGAGAAAAAGGCGATATGAAGAAGACGGTGGCTCAGTTTCCTAAGGTAACATTTCCTATAGATAACAGACACAAACAGCTTGAATCCTGGGCAGAGGCCCACCGAACTATTGGCTATAAGAACTTGTAAGACCAAACAAACAAGGGTGGCATGGGGAAAACCCTCTGGATTATCTCCCTGCTCTGGCCCCAAGAAAGAGGAACAATTCTGTTAGAATTCCTCCATACGGTGCGGGGGAAACATAAAGAAAAGAAGGAATGCTTAGTGTAACGTGAAACCGACAAACGGAACTGCCTGCACCAAGTTGATGCCATTTCAAGCCGTGGCTGGAGCAATGACACGCTTAGCCTGATGTATAGCCGCGAAGCCGCTCCAAGCACACACAGCGCCCAATGTTTTGGTATTTCAATAGCACGAACTGACACCGGGGCTGCACTGACAGATGTGTATTCAACCTCCCTAAGCTTTCCATAACTGAAACTGAGCTGGTCCTTTCAGTGAACGACACAGGACCGTAGTAGATCTGTCTTACAATAATGGCTGTAGGACGCAGCAGCAATTAAGTATAAACAGATGTGTTCGAGACTTAAAACACGTCCTTAGACCATTAGAAACTAATGTTAGAAAATGTTCATGTGATGCTTATTTACTTTTTATCACAATTTTAAATAGCATTCTGAAAGGCGATCTCAAATTCTCGGAGAGGCATAACAAAAATTGCTGTCCATATATCTGTTTATGCTTTTGTCTTCTGTGTTACGGGCAGTATACATAGTGTAATAGGAGATTTTAATGCTTCGGAAGAACATGCAGACTACACTGTGTCATAACACATATAAAGATATGAAACTTCATCTTCCTAAGAACTTCATATCTCATCTGTCCTGATAATAGGGGGAAAAAATGCAAAAATTACATTAAAACGAAACTTAACGAAGAAGATTGTGGAATGGATTAATCTGGCACTGGTTAGGCTCCTGAAAAGAGCTCTTTTGAAAGCCGTAATTGAATCTTCGTGTCCCCACAAAATGCGGGGAATTTCTTACACAGCTGAGGGAGTGTTTGTAGCCTCTCATTAAGGGGCTCTGCTCCTCGGAGTTTGTTTGTTGTTTCCTTTATTTACTGTATGGCCAGTACAGAGTAACCAAACATTTCTCCGTAATTAATATGTTCAGTTCTGCACGAAGCACCAAGAAAACGGCGCGCGAGCAGAAACACGCATTTCCACCCCGAGAACTGGCCTGAAATAAAGTTGTTGGTGACTTCAACCGCTGTGCATACTACGGAAATACTTACTTTCGAGGTGTCCACACTTGAACGAAGGAGCAAAACAAACTTCTATCCGAAGGACACAGAGCAAAATACAACTTGGATACCATAGATGGGGTTGTATCTAAGTTGTATTTTATATCCCTCTCTATTTGATTTTATTCTGTGCATTATAATTTAATATAACGTAATAACTTTTAGAAATATAATTCTGCCTGTTGTTTTGTATGGGTGTGAAACTTGGTCGCTGACACTGAGGGAGGAAAGGATGCTGAGGGTGTTTGAGAATATGGTGTTGAGGAGAATATTTGGACCTAGGAGGGACGAGGTAACGGGGGAATGGAGGAGATTGCATAACGAGGAGCTAAGTGATCTGTACTCCTCACCCAATAT
>Ga0123354_10018859_pt1 | contig 10831 bp, 4 predicted proteins | sample TergutLab28metaG_2_FD_97872 | JGI IMG/M metagenome (GOLD analysis project Ga0123354, IMG submission 97872) | Labiotermes labralis P4 segment gut microbial communities from Petit-Saut dam, French Guiana - Lab288 P4 | ecosystem: Host-associated > Arthropoda: Insects > Digestive system > Gut ... | reverse complement strand
GGTTTCTACTCCATCAAGATATTTTTCAAGTGGTTTCCAAATCAAGTTATATAGTTTTTGTCCGTTGAACGAACGAGGATTACCAGCGTTGTAAAGTTTTTGAATACGTGATGAATAGACAGGATTTTTATCGCTAAGCAATAGCGAAAGTTGCGACTGTTCAAATAGAGGCACAAATATTGGTTGTTTTTCACCTTTTTTTACGAGAAGTGCGCCGTATGTAGGATTATCCGATTTTATACTATCTATATTTATTTGATTTAATAATGGAAAATAAATAAACTCAATGGCAATTTCATCTGTTTTCAAAGATTGCTGTATTGCTTTCCAATCAATAGAATTTTCATTTTTAAAAGAGCTATATTCTGATACGCTTTTTGTTAAAAACTTATCAATATCATCTGCTTGTCGTTTCCAAGCAGCTATGGAGTCAACGTTTTGCGCCTTGCTGATTATTTTGTTATTTAAGTCGGTAAATTCATGAAAAAGAGTAATGAGTTTTGAATCGTTTGAATTAAGTATTTCATTGCGAATATGATTTGTGGTTTTCAAAAGCAATCCTTTTGAGAACAGTTCATTATTATAAGCCATTTCACAAGCTTCAGGCGTTTGAAAATGATAAAGCAATGAGTTCGATATCATAAAATATCCTAAAATATTGTACCAATATTTTTCTCTCTCAGTTTGAGGCAAAAAGTCAAATGTTCTTAATGTCTCATCCTTTGCCTGATCAATCATCTTCGATATAACATCTATTGTCTCCGGCTTATTTTGAAGATAATAGATGAGCGCTAAGTTGAAACGAGCGACTATTCCTATGTCACCCATTTGTCCATTTAATATGCTGTCTGCCTCTGAGAAATATTTTGCAGCTTGATCATAATTTTTTTCTTTCATACAAACTACTCCGATATTATTCATTCCTAAAGCATAATAAATGTTTTTTCCCGTACTCATATCCAAAACTTTAGATGCTATTTCTTTTGCCTCTTGATAATATCCTAATTCTGTATACATTACGGACATTGAATTCATAATACTCATATAATTATCGTCTTGCCTAAACTTATCTTCAGATTTCATAAATATATTTTTTGCTACGTCTAAATACATTTTTGCCTCCAAGTACTTCTCTTGACTATGCAAAAGAAGAGCATAATTTGCTAATAACCTTGCATAAGCGACATCTCTATCTTTGTTTTTTTCATACAGGTATTTTGCGTCAGAAAAAAATGCTTTCGCTTTTTCATTGTTGTGTAAATAAAAATACAACAAACCTAAAGACGCAAGTGTATTCCTGTATGTATCACGATCTTCGTATTTATCTTTAATAATCTCTAATGCTGAAAGGTACGATTCTTCCGCCCGTTTGAAATCTCCTTGATTTTGAAATATAGTCCCTAAAAGGGAATAAGTTGATGCGTAATTGATAAGAGAGGTTCCTTCCGTTGGGCTGTCTCTGAATATTTTTAGCGCTTGTTCCAAGAGAGATTTGGCTTTTTCCGGTTCATTATAAACGTATTGCATACCTTGAATCATAAAATTTGTTGCATCATTTAGAGTGTTTCCGCCGGAATATTTTTTCAGTTTTTCCATACAAGAATTATATGCCTGTACATCATTGTCAGTTAAATAATATCCGGCTAAATTTCTTAAAATACCTAAGAATAACTCAAAATTATCCTCATCCAATTGAGATTCTAAAATTGATATCGCTTGTTTTTCTTTTTCAATGGCAAAATTAACTCTTCCCATTACGAAATCGGAGGCAGACACGAGATCTAAACCTCTCGCATATTCAACGTGAGAGTCTCCGAAAATATTTTTTATGATTGATAAACATTCATTGGCATATTTCTCAAATTGAATATTGTTTCCGGTAGTATGATAAAACTTTGCAAAAGAATATAGTAATGTTGCGAAAGGTACTAATGTTTTATAGTTATCAACTTTTTCATACAATGTCAAACTTTCATTATATTTTTTTTCAGCCTCGTCAAAGCGTTGAATTTTACTTAATATATCAGCCTGTTCCCTAATGAGATTTGCTTCTACAAAAAGCATAGAATTGTTTGAATATTGTGCAATCCATGACAAACATTTATCATAGTACATTAATGCTTCATTGTGATTTTGTTCTTTTTCTTCATATTCGGCTAAGTTGTATATTAACATTAAACACATTGTGGAATTTTCCTTCCCTCCTTCCTCTAAAATTCTTTTTACTTTCAGAGCAAAATCTTTTGCAAAGGTTTTACCCAAAGTAAAATATACTTTGGAAAGAGCAAAATATGCAAAATAGAAGTGATCATTATCCGCAGAAAAAAAATCTGCTTGATTAGCGTCTAAAATATCAACAGCTTCTTTTAATAATGGCTCTGCTAATTCATATTGGTTTAAGGCATATAAAGTATTGCCGTGAAATACTAAATAAACAAGATTCCACTCAGGATGTTTTCTAAAAACAGAACTATCCTCTGTAAATATTTTATTTGCATCTTCATATTTTCCTTCAGAAAAACATGACATTGCTTTGATTAACATCAAGCTATCGCTGTTCATTTTTTCTTTATTATCATTCTGACAATAGGTATAAAATGAAAATGCAGGGAAAAAAATAAACAAAAGCAGAATCTTTTCCATTTTTAAATTATTCTAAGTGTTTTTTAGCTTCTTCAAGATACTGAGAAGTTCTGGGAGATGATATGTCTAATTTTTGTTGAAGTTCCAACGCTTCCGTCAATGTTTCAACTGCTTCTTTATACTTTTTTTGATCAAGAAGTAATTTCCCTCTGTTGTGTAAATATGTTGCGAAAACAGGAGTGTTCTTACCATTCACTTGATTAATAATAGAAAGTTGAATATTTAAATAATTATCGGCATCAGCAAGATTGCCAGACTGTATATTTACGACCGATAATTTGTTGCAAATATTATAGTAAATACCTGAATTTTTACCTGAATTTTTTTCGGCAATTGAAAGTAATAATTCGTATAGCTCGATTGCTTTGTTGTAGTTTTCTACAGCCATCAGATTATCTGCGCCGGCAAGAATAGCTTCAAAATAGGTTGAATCATTTTGGGTTTGCTTGTAATAGTCTTGCATTATAGGAATTAATGTGTCTATTTCTTTTTCCTTGTTAGTTCTACAAAGAGTTTGAAACAGAGTTTTGTATTCGTTTTTTAACATTATGTCATATTTCCCGATCTTTTCTATGCTAAATTTGATGCCGTCATTATAATAATGCTCCGCTTTGTCATATTGTTCAAGCAAGTAATAATTAGTTGCTTTTGCATAAAGCGCATTACTGTAGCATCTTTTGTTCAACTCATCATCTATTAACGCAATAATTGGTATTATTTCATCAATGATTTGGATTGATTTTTCATATTTACCCATGTTCATAAGCAAAACATATAAGTCCACTTTGTATTGATATGACTCGTAGCTTCCTTTCTCGTGAAATTTATTCATTATAACATCGGCTTTTGTTAGCAGCTCCTCAACGTTAGAAAATTGCTTTTTGTCAATATAAAGTTTAGCTAATTCACCAAGCGCCCGACCATATATTTCAAATTCTTCAAAAATTGTACTGCCGGTTACAACCACTTCTTGTAAATAGCTGATTGCAGCGTCAATATTTCCGTTTTCTTTTTCATAATTGGATAACAAAAAGATCAGTTCTAAATATCCGGGAGCTAATATATCGAATTTATTTTCCCAAAGTGTTTTAGCAATTAACAGGAAATTAATCGCTTGTTCGTAATTTTCTTTTTGAAAAAAGTATCTGGCTTTACAGACATTGTATAAAAAAAGTGTCGTGTCCGAGAGATTTTGCGACTGTTTTTGTTCAATTATTTTTAACAGATTATTAGCTTCATCAGATTTACCTTCTTCTAAACATAAATTCACCTGATTGAATTCAGGATTTAGTTCATACCATGGATGTATATTGTTTTGGGCTGATAAACTTATAGAAATACTTCCAAAAAGCAATAATAGTAACTGTCTTATATTCAATTTCTCTTTGCGAAAACTTGTCATTGTTTTAATATTTTTAAGTGAGGTTGCCAAATCCATAGGCAACCTCACAAATTGAATTTTTAATTCGTCCCAATCGCATACCGATTATAAACATTGCCCCGATTGACAATTTTAATAATATATAAGCCTGTCCACCTTGGCATAAAGTTAACAACACAATCATCGGAATAGTCTTCGTCTTTGGCAATCAAATTACCATTTTCGTCATAGACATACAAATCCAAGTCTGTATCTCCATCACCGGTTACGACAACCGTTGCACGTTCATTTGCCCAGAACTTGACAGTAAAAGTATTATAACTGTTTCCCCAAACTTTGTACTCGCCATATTTAGGTCCTCCAACTGCGCCGCGTGATATTTTTGACTTTTCCACCCTGTCAATCATTGACAATAACACTTGGTCGCCATCGGCAAGCGTTTTGGCATCGGCTAAAATTTTTTGAGGATCATGCGACACATACTCGTCTTTCTTTGTTTCTTCTCCTTTACCAATCACCAAAGAATCCGGTTTAAATTCTGTTAAGCCGACACTCAAATACAATTCAGCTGCTTGAATGAGCGCACTTGCAGAATTGTTTTCATAACCATATTTAGTCAGCTGTCCTGCTAAAATAATGGTTTGCATTGCAGGTGAAGGCGCTACAATTTCGCCTTTTTTCTCCGGTACTTCCTGTTTTTGTTCTTGCGAATAGACAAAATTCGCCGACATTATTGCTGCAATCAGCAATGATAAAAATACTTTTTTCATTTTTCTTTGAATTTATTGATTAATACATAAGTTATTTTTCGACTTCGATTATATAAACAAAGTCTCTAACGGACTTTACTTTATCTGCTAACGATTTTCTTGAAATAGTATTGCTTACAGGCTGTTTTAAATTTATTTTTGAGTTTTCGATTAATGATCGCAAATAAGTCAATTTAACAGCATACGAAACATTCGGCTCAATATATTTTGCACTAACAACGCCAATAACATTGCCTTCATCATCGAACAAAGGGCAGCCGCTGTTTCCCGGCAATGCTTGCGCAGATATTTGATAGGTTGTAATATCTCCTCTATAGCCGGAACGGGAAGAAATCACACCTGTCGTCAGTTTCAATTCCTCTCCTAAATGCTGTGTTTGCGGGTATCCCAAAACGAAAATATTCTCCCCGACATCGGATAGCTGTGTAGCAAAAGAGTATGGAATTTGAGAAAATCTCGTGTCATTAACTTTCAAAATGGCGAGATCGTTTTGCTCATCAGTTGCAACAACTTTAGCATTAAGGCTGTTTTCAAAATTTCCATTTACGCCTTTAATCCGTATTGCTCTTGCACCAACAATTACGTGATAACAAGTTGCAATATAGCCCTCGTTATTTATGGCAAATCCACTTCCTGATCCATTTGGAGTAAACTCGCCCTTTCGCTGATAATCCGGTTTATTTTTCGATAAATCTTCTGTGGTTTCATTGTTTATATGAATCCCTCGCCAATAAAAACCCTCTTTAATTGATTCTTCAATACTTATCGAAGTTGCAGTTTCGGGAATTGCAGGAAATACCATATACAAATTATAGGCAATTCTTCGTTTGATTTGATATTGTTCGTCAAATTGCAAAGCATTAAATGGTTCGCCGCCATCATCAGTAACAATACCCCATTCCAAAATTTTAAATTTCGAATTAGACCTGTTCACCTTAAGAGATGTTTTAGAATCCAGACTAATCCAAGGTTTAAATAGCGTTGTAGCATATTGGAAGGTTACAAGCGTAAAGTTTTTGTCTGTAATTACCGAAGTGATCTTCATTACAGATGTTTCTGTCGAACAATCGCTATCTACCTGCGGATTGGGAGTTACTCTCTGTGAATAACTATTTGTGATTAGCAGCAAAAACATAAATGCTGTTATCAAAGGTTTTATCAATATTGTTTTTTTCATAAATGTTATCCATTAACCGTGTTTGGACAAGGGCTGAATTTATATTTTAAATTTACGCATATTTAATCCATCATCACAAAAGCCGCCCAGTAATACGGATTTTTATATTGTTCTCGAATTTTATTTTGTGCAATTTTGAATGATTCCAATTTACTTTTACCTGCTAACAAATTCTGATAAAAAGCAAGCATAAATTGCGAAGTTGCTGTATCATCAACACTCCAAAGCGACATTACGAGTGTTTCAACGCCTGCCAATTTGAAAGCGCGCTGCAAGCCAAAGACGCCTTCAGCGTTTTTGACTTCTCCCAATCCGGTTTCACACGCGGAAAGTACTACAAGTTTTGTTTTTGATAAATCCAAATTAGCGATTTCTTCGGCAGTCAGGATACCGTCTTCTATTCCTGAAATAACGTTTTTATTTGTCCATGCATGATTTGCGCCTGCGAATAGCAAACCTGACCATAATAAGGGATTTACGTAAGTTCGATTCTGACTGTTCATCATCTGCATAAAACCGTTTTCACGGATTTGCTTTTCATTTTCTAAAAAGAAGCCATGTGTAGCAATATGAAGTAATTCCGGCGAATTTCCGGAAAGAGCCTTGAAAGATTCTTCGTTTGCTTTAGCGCACATATACTTGACATTCGGAACTTTCGATTCTTGTAAAAGTTTTTGAATAGCATTTACTTCTGATGCAGTACCTTGCAAATAATCCCAACTCCCGGAACGCGTACTGTCGTCGGGCAAAGAACGGGATGCAAGCATTCCCGATTTTTTATATTTTTGGGCATACGATATGAACAGAGTCGTATCTTTAATATCATACTGGATACCGCCATATTCTACCACTTGTTTAATTGGTAACAGCGCTGTCTGTTTTTTATCTCGGTTTACGATTTCTCTTGTACTCGAAACCAAATGCAAATTGTATTTATCTGTGAGGCAAAGCGTATCTGCCGAAAGAGCGGCAAAAGAAATTCTGTTCAATAAACCTGCAGGAGAATAATATACGGTTTCTACTCCATCAAGGTATTTTTCAAGCGGTTTCCAAATCAAGTTATATAGTTTTTGTCCGTTGAACGAACGAGGATTACCAGCGTTGTATAGTTTTTGAATGCGTGTCGAATAGACAGGATTTTTATCGCTAAGCAATTGAGAAAGTTGCGACTGTTCAAATAGCGGTACAAATTCAGGCGAATTGGAATCTTTTCGTAAAAGCAAAGCAGCATACATTGTCGTATCTGTCCATTGTTTATCAAATCTCTGATAATCAATGAATTCAATAGCCACTTCATTATTAGACAATTTATTACGAACATCATTCCATTCTATATTCAAATCGGCTTTCATATCGCGGTAATCTGATGAAGCGATAGTAAGCGCTTTGTCCAAGCTGTCGGCTTTTGTCTCCAATGTTTGGATACTATCCAAATTGTAATTGTCGGGGTTCGATTGCAAAGCATTTATTTGTTGTCGAATAGTTCGTATTTCTTCGTATTGATTAATTAATGACTGGTTTCCTGACGACATAATTGCATTGCGGATTTCGTTGGTTGAACGAAGCAACAAGCCTTTGGAAAAAAGAGCTTCATTATAGGCAAGCTGTTGGGTTTCGGGTGTTGGGTAGGCAGATAATAATGGATAATAATAATTTAAATTTAACGAAACAGTATTCCAATATTGTTCTCTCTGAGTTTCAGACATGAAAGAGAAATTATTAAATACTTGTTTTCGTATACTTAATCCGTATTCGTTTAAAAATGGGATAGCTATGTCAAACTCCTTGTATTCAAAATAGAGTGTGAAAATGTTGAATAATGGTCTTAAATAATCGGGGTGCTCCTTGCCGAATCTTGTCTCGGCAATTATTTTAGCTTTTAAGTAAAAATTCTCAGCACTCAAAAAATTATCATTTTTTTTGAATATAGAACCGGCATTATTTAAATATATCGGATTATCAGGAGTTTTTTGTAATACTTCTTCTATATAATATTTGGCTTGTTGAATTGAATCCATATAAGAATAATCCATTGCAATATTATTCAATGTCGTAATATAGTCGGGATGAGATGTTCCTATTGTTTCTTCTCTTGTTTCCAAAAGCAATTTATTCATTTCAATACTTTCCCCATATTGTCCAATATTTGAAAGCAAAACAGCCATATTATTTATTAGTGCGGTAGCATCTGTTTGATAAGTAGTGGACAGATTCTTTGAACGATAAAATTCTTTCAACACAGACCATGCTTTATCATAATATTTTATCGCTTCATCATAACTATAAATATCTGTATAAAAATCTGCTTTCTGTTTTAATATATGTGCATATACATTTGAATTATTTATGTTTCTTTCTTTATAAAAGGTCTCTAATTGAGTCAAAATAGCATCTGCTGATTTAAGATTGCCTTTTTTTACATATAATATTGAATAATTATTATATAAAATAACTATTTGGCTGATAAGTAAATTAATTTCATAATCACTTAGATTTTGTATTTTACTCAACCCTTTTTTGAAATAATACTCAGCCTTCTCAAACTCGTTTAAATCAGAATAAGTATTACCTACATCTGAATATAGACTTATCAAAGAGGAAATATCTTCATTTGTCTGTTTAGACAATATTTTTTCTTCTATCAAATACCAATACAATGATTGTTTTCTATCTTCTACATTACTATATGAAACCGCCAAGTTATGTATAACATTTATATACAATTTACTTGATTTTGGTACTTTTTGCTCTAATGATATTAAGATTTCTATAGATTTCCCAAAATCACCTTTATTACTGTAAACTTTGGATACTAATAACTGAATATTGTCTAATTTTTCATTTTCTTTTTTTTCTTTATAAAACTCAGAACATAAGTTATAACACTCTAACGCTTTTTCAAAATTATGACATTCCATATAACTACTTCCTAAAAGAAGAAGTTCATTATAATATTTAAACGAATTTTTTCCATAAAGTTTTTCAACGCATCCCAAAGCTTCCAATTCAAATTCTAAACTGGAATCATAGTCTATAAAGCAAAGCTTAATCAGATTAGAGATAAAATGTAGTTGGAAAACATATCCTTCATTAATTTTACCAGTAATTCTTTCTCTTATTTTTAATCCTTCTTTATAATACGCTATCTCTTTTTGACAATCCCCGAGTTGTCCATACAACCATCCTAAATTTTCTATTTTTAGATTCGTGCCTGTTCCATCCCATAACAATATATCATCATTAATTTCATCACACAATTTCAAACTTTCTATTCTGTATTTCAATGCAATGTCCCATAATTTATTAGTAGAAGCAAAAACAGAAATTAAATAATATAAACTTTCTTTTTCTTTTAATGAAGTATTAGGGAAATTCTCATAAATTTTCACCCATTTATCCATATTGGTATATTTGTCTGTTTCAAAACAAAATGAAAACATACCTTGAATAATATGTTTTGTATTTTCATAATTATGTTGCGCAAAATCATTTATATATTTGTCTGCATAATCAACATATAGAGTTTGACATCTTGAATTATTATTGTTGCTTAATAAAGCATTTAATAAATTATTACGTGCTTCTAATTTTTGCTCAATTGGAATATTGGATTTTTTATCGATAACTTCCATTATTTTCAATCCTTCTTGCAATTGATTGTTTCTAATATATCCGTACATCAAACTGCAGTTAGAATTAAAACTGTCTAAATTATGATCTTGAGCATATTTTAACTGACGTTGCATCAATTGTATGTAATCTCTAAATTTATTGTTAATTTGTTTTATTAAAGCACAATATCCTGTCATATCATAGAAATTGGGATTTAATTCATTTAATTCCTTTTCTGCATCATCGAAAAAATCTTCGACCCATTTCACTTTTTTGCCATAAAAATAATAGTCATTCATATATGAATTAGCAATCAAACTGATTAAATTAATGTATTCCTCAGAGTTAGTTCCATATAATTTTGAAAGAGAGATATGAAATGGCTCTAAAAAAGATAAGGTAAGAGAGTAAAAGGCTTTATCATATAATTCAAATGCAACATTAATAATTTGATTTTTGTATTTTGGCTCATTTTCACCATACGTTTTTTTTATGTTTTCTATTTCGGCTTTCCACATTTTGAGATTGTCAACCATTTCGAGGCTGTCGGTAGTACTTTGCTTGGGGAAAATTTGCTGATCTGTACCGTTCCCAGCAGATTGAGCAGAAAAATTAACCACAAAAAAACAAAAGAAAAAGAGAGAGACTATTTTACGCATATCGAAATTTAATAATTATTTTAAAATTCAAAAGCGCAGGTACTGTTAAAACTTATCCGACTTAAAGGTATCGCCAAACACCCATCACACGAATAAACAACAATTACCTACGCTCATATCCTATAACAAAAGAATAATCCTATATGTTATTAAGATACAATGCGTAGGCGTTTTGTTGCTATTATCCTGTGTGATTAATGTAAAGTTGGCGAACTTATTAAGTCAGGATAATATCTTAAAACGCTTTCGCTATCTAATCTAAATATGTCCTCCCAAAAGCAATGTTTTGTCTTTCAGAATTGCTACAAAGATAGCAAAAACAACTTAATTTTTATATGCGTTTTTTTTAATTTCATATTTTATTTATTAATCGTTGTTTTTTTGAAAAAAGTAAACCTCCTTTTCAAAAATATTTTCTAATTTTGCATGCATGAAATCAATATATTTTATTGTAATTGGATTGGTCTGCTTGCATTTATGCGGATTTGCCGGTGAAAAGCGGGCTCTGATCGTTGCTATTTCTCAATATCCGAAATATTCGGGCTGGAATACAATTCATACGGACAACGATGTGAAAATTCTGACAGCC
>Ga0123354_10018857_pt1 | contig 10831 bp, 6 predicted proteins | sample TergutLab28metaG_2_FD_97872 | JGI IMG/M metagenome (GOLD analysis project Ga0123354, IMG submission 97872) | Labiotermes labralis P4 segment gut microbial communities from Petit-Saut dam, French Guiana - Lab288 P4 | ecosystem: Host-associated > Arthropoda: Insects > Digestive system > Gut ... | reverse complement strand
GAGCTACAGACGATAGTTTGATGCTGACTTAATATTTCGTCGTGGTGAGCGGTGCGGTGAGCTACAGACGATAGTTTGATGCTGACTCTAAATATTTCGTCGTGGTGAGCGGTGCGGTGAGCTAAGACGATAGTTTGATGCTGACTCTTAATATTTCTTCGGGGTGAGCGGTGCGGTGAGCTACAGACGATAGTTTGATGCTGACTTAATATATCGTCGGGGTGAGCGGTGCGGTGAGCTACAGACGATAGTTTGATGCTGACTCTTAATATTTCTTCGGGGTGAGCGGTGCGGTGAGCTACAGACGATAGTTTGATGCTGACTGTTAATATTTCGTCGGGGTGAGCGGTGGCGGTGAGCTACAGACGAAATATCTTGCTCAAATGCTACATTCAGGGTTAAAAATAACAGTGCAGTAAGATTGAGCCCACATTAGCCATGTTTTTACGAAAGTATCCCACTTCCATAACGCTGATGAAGATTCCTTGCTGTACGACGATATAATCGATTTGCGTACGTATTTTACGAAGATCTGTTCAATCTGCCATTTTACTTAAAATGCCACTGAAGAACTGGATGAGATACGATGAGTGAAAAACTGCGGAAAAAAGTATACAGTATACTGAACCTCTCGAACAATGAACAAATCATACTTTACGCAGCAATTCTTGTTTGCAGACTGTAACCCACGAGGCTTCTTTATTTTGAAGAATTTCCCTTTCACGGTCGAATACGGAAAGCAATTTTATTAATGTAACATTAATTTATCACATATTAACGTCAAAATATACAGTCATAATTTATCTATGCTGTATTTAAGTTATATATTGTATACATATTATAAATTTCCTGACGATAGATTTCCCACAAGCTGAAACAAGTTGCAAGCTACGAAAACTGTTGGAAATTAAGGTACGTATGAAGGTGTGTGCTTCCTTTCTGCAGTAAGTTTGTTCCTAGTTCGAATCCTTGAATAAGAAAAGCAAATTGTCGTGTTTGTCCAAATAGCGCTACGGCGTTCAGATTTCTCACAAACATTAAATTTGGTAACCATGGGAAAATTTAGGATCTTGTTATTTTGAAACATTTGTGAAAACTTCCAAATTGTTTCATTGTATATACGAGTACTAACTCCTTAATTACAATACTGCCACAGTAATCCACTTTACAAGGTAAAGTTACTGTCTCCGTAGATCACACTCCTTCTTGAGAACAATTTCTCAGTCAGATAAGAAGTCCCTGCATTTATGAAACCCAAAGGTTCATTGCTATATTCATAACGGCCCACCTAGTGACTCTATCCTTAGCCAGATCAGTCCAGTCCGCGGACTCCCATTATATTTCTTTAAGATCCATTCGACACTATCTTCCCATCTACGCCTAGGTCTTCCAATGGTATCTTTCCAACAAGTTTCACATCCTCTCTGATGCGTACCACACACCCCACCCATCTAATCCTTAATTTGTCACTCTAATATTTGACGAGAAGTCCATTTTTTTGGTTTATAATTTTACAAATTCAGGTTCTACTATTTTTTTCCTTCCCGTTTGTCCCTTTCCTCTTTCTTCCCGCCCAATACCATTTTTATCATTATTTCTCATAATATTTCCCATCTTCATCCAGAAATTCCTTTAAAGCGTAAAATTCTAAAATATGCCTTACAATGCGAAAAACTGAGGGATGAGAGGAATGAACAGATCTTACAACCTTTGTACATCTTCAGTAATAACTCTCGGAACTTGCAAAATCAAAGTTTCTCTCAGAAAGTCAATTTTGAGCTATATTATTTCCATGCGTGATGAAATTCGCATCTCTTTTCCGCCGTATGCTTCAATACGGAATGTCCCCTTATTAAAATCTGTCAGTGGATTTAAACGTTAAACAGACGGAGCACACAGAGACGTCATGCCGTCCTAAATTGGCTCACCGATCAAAGCACAAAGTTTTAAAAGCCCGTGCAAGATGAGGCGCAAAACAGAGTATGCGTCAGGGTAGAATGCGAGTGCAGCCTACTGTCTGCCAGCTGACTGGCAGACAGTAGGGATGATAGCCGTGCTGTTCGCAGCGCAAAAAGTCAATAGTCACTAGTGGAAGAGGGAAGCCTAGTGGTTGGCGAGATGAAGGTATCCTGTTCTCCCACCCCACAATACCACCTCCATTCCTTATCGAACTTGGCATAGAAAAATATACTTTGTACACAGAAGTGAGGTTTCTATCTTAGAAAATGACGGTATTTTGTATCTCTGCACCTGAGGTGTGTGTATTCTGAAATGTTCCGGAGTAGTGTATAGACCTACACGTTTTGAGAGACGGTTTGGTGCTCCTACACTTTGATATAATATACACAGAGAATATTTCGCTTTACATAAAAAGGCACAGCTACTTAAAATGCAATTTCCTTTCCACAGCTTAGGAAAACCAGAAATAAAAAATAAGAATAAGCCATTCAATTTTATCGAGTCATGCTGCAATGCAATATATACTGATATTAGAACATATTCCTCATACCACGTCCGGATAGTCGTTTCAAAAGGAGTCAGAGGAAGATTTAACGAATTTAGAACAAATTCATTTTCGTGACCTCCAGCTTATGAGTTTCCAGTCGGGGCCTTATTGATCCACCAAGAGCGTCTGTTCTACCCCCCCCCCACCTCCTCTTGGTCACCCAAATATTTCTTATCTTTCACACACGAAGAAGTGGCACTTGTCTTCAAATAACGTTACAGTTCAACGTTAGTCACAAAATACAGAATTTCCAGAGCTTCACTGTGCTGGTGGCAATAACAGATTGTCACTGCAAGCAGCCATGCGCCTACAAGTTCGCAAAAGTTTCATACACGAAGTAACCCTACTTCTTCCACCGCTCTGGGCCCAGGATTCATAAATCTCTGAATACTGCTGTAACACATGGGGTATCACTTTATATACCGGCTCAGGAACACTAATATATCGTAGGAAAGGAATTTAGTGCCGTACAATAAAGAAGGTACTTCATGGCAACAAATGACACACAGATCAGTTTTAGTGAACGTAGATGCACAAATAGCAAGACATTTGAATGTGTTATTGCAGCCAAGCAATCAGGCACCTCTCGATGTATGACCTTTTCATTGCTCTAATGAACTGAAAGATAAACAGAGGATGGTCTTGCGGTCCAAGCTGTTGGGTCCAGCAACACCAGCAGCAGCAGCAACAGAGAAAGAGCGAGAGAGTATGAGATGAAACATCAGCATTCTACAGGATCCACTGCTAGAGCAACTACTTGTCCATCGCTGTACTGGTTGGTCGGGTTCGCTCTAGTTGCGGGAACACAGTAGACAGAGACGGACAAACACCATCACTGGCGCGCGCGCAACGATAAACAGGCAGGTAGACAGACCAACGACCGCGACTGACGTTTGCGTCGACGTGGAGGACGTCGACGACGAAGAGAGAACGAACAAGCGCGGGCTACCCGAGACCCTGCGATGGCCGGAGCCGAACGAGCGAGCGAGCGCGCGGCAACCTAGCGTCAAGCAACCGAACCTGGAACGAGGCCCCTAGTCAGTCCAGTCGAGATTTTGCTGCTGCGAGCCCAGGGCTGGCACCGAAGCGCTTTGCACGAGCAGGCCAGAGCACAGCGAGCCAGCAAGCGAGCTGATACTGCTGCGTGTGCTGTGAGGACGAGCAGTGCGAGACACCCCGCATTATGGAATACTGACAAGGGAAGGGGTGAGTGTCCGGGTGAATTCAAAACAGTTTCAGTGAATTCCGAAGAAGTACTGTTTGGAAGTGCTGTTGTGTTGACGGTGTGTTGTGACTCATTGAGGAGTGCATAGCGAATGTGAACCCCACACACAGACACACACACACGATCGATAGAAATTTATATAGCTCCGTCGTCGCTGCGCATCCTCGCGTCAAGGTAGTTCTTTTTTTTCTTTCTTTTTTTTTTTTTTGTTACCCTCTCGTGGTGTAGGTTGTTTTGTTTCTTTAATGGAAGTTTTCAGTTTATTCGATGCAGTGAGGTTGTTACACCGTTGAGTGGCGACAAGCATACTGAATGGATATCAGAAACGGGATGCGAGAGGTGTAATGCTGAATTCCTTGCATGTGTGTTTGTGAAAGTGTGTAGCGTCTCGACGCCGGCGTTGCTAGGGATTGGAGTACTGTCAGACGAAGCGTGGTTACTGCAGTTTCCATGCCTCCATCGCAACTACAACGGTAAGCGTAATCAATAATCATCCTCACTAGTATAAGGGGTAGAACAATCAACAAGAAAGGAACTGTTTTCTGCCCCGTGATCTATTCTGGCACCACCAGACAACACGGAACCACTGCAGCTATATTCTGAACCCCCCCTCACAAAAACACAAATGGTCTCTACCATTCGCTCATCCCCTGTCTCTAGTTCTCGCAATTTATGCTGGCTACTGGCATGCCTAGGGGGGCGAAATTAGTATGAATCACCCTTTTAATTCATTCGTCGCCGAACCGTGTCATCGGCCATGTATTGTAAAGCAGTAGTACGCTGTCATATAATTCGATATGTAGGGCGCATGCGCTCATTATTTCTATATTACAATATATGTCATAACAGTGACAGAATTTAAATCAGGCTGCCTCGCGACACTGGCTGCAAAGTGGAGAAAAAGAGCTGTACAAGCGAATCCAATACTGGGAGGGGGGGGGGGGCGTATCAATAATCCATTACATAAATACAAAGAAAAATGTCAGGATTCCGTTCGTTTGGGATAGACGCGGCTTCGCGTTCCGGAAGGACGGAATCCGCATCTACACCACTGTGCTGTAACCTGAGAACTCGCATAAATAAATCTGTTTTAACACGAACGAGATCCTAATGCATGATGCGGTTGCATTTTGCCTGAAACTAAGAAAAGGGCAGTCCCTGAAAGCACGACGAGAATACGCAGGCAGCGTGCCATACAGAGCTTCTTGGATGGGAATCCGGGTGACTTAACGGGCCTGAGGTACTGGCGAGTGCAGGCCACACGTGTTATGGGCCGCAGATTGTCTGGGATACTGTTCCATCAGATTACACGAATCTTATGACCAGAGGGCTGAAACGGTGTTAACAGGCTGCTGTACGTGCAACAGCACTTTCAAATCGAGCCAATAAAATTCCAGGAGAGCGTCACGAAAACGTGATCGTATTTTAACAGTATGGAATGCTGGAAACTGGAACCTTTACAGCCTGGTATGAAAATACTGGGTTCAAGTTTGTGTATCATAAATTTGCTACATCAGCCTTTGTGTTACCTTCTGGTAAAGCAACAGAGTATGTGGTTTGAGGTTTTGGGTGATGAGAGTGTTGTGGGATGACGCCGTTTTGATTGGTAATTTGTTACGGACTTTTGGAGGAAGAACAGTTTTAATCTTACTAAGATTGTCGTGAAGATGGCGGCAGCAAGCTCCTCATTAACGTCGCTAAAAACTACCAATCAATACGGTGTCATATCCCAGGGACTTTATTCATAATACTAATGTCTTGCGACTTCCGGCCCTCTCATTGAATTTATTACTACAGTTGCCAGTATGTTTCACACCAGCAAGTAACAGCAACAGCAGTAATCGAAAAACAACATAAACGATTTGTGTTAATATTAGTACACGTTCGGAAATGTTCACATGCAAGTAGAGGTTTATATAAGCAAATCTGTTACTTATCACAAATGAATACTGACGCACATCGCAAGGACCTCTGAGAACGGGATCAGGTGGACTTAACAACTCTCCTCCATCACGTTATGTAACACATTTCTAAGTACAGCAAAGCGCACACAACTCTTCTTCAACACCGAGACAAGATTTTACGTTTTGTGAACCATGCATCGTTATATATATATATATATATATATATATATAAATGATTTAATTAATTTGACGTTCACGTAACCGTGCATCGTGATATATTCTTATAATAAAACCAACCAGATGCACCAATTTCTAAAATTTATTTTTGGAATAAAACTCTACATTTTTCGGACAGTTTCTCTGTCCATCATCAGGAGTTTTTCACTGTAAACACAGAAATGGTATATGTCATACAGATTTGCTGCAGGATCAGGACGGAACATCCTGATCCTGCTCGCAAGCTGTCAGCAAACCTGTGTGACATATACCATTTCTGTGTGTACAGTGAAAAACTCCTGATGATGGACAGAGGAACTGTCCGAAACATGTAGAGTTTTATTCCAAAAATAAATTTGAGAAATTAGTTCATCTAGTTGGTTTTATTATAAGAATGATTTAATTAAATTATATTGTCTTCGACATGTTTCGAACAACCAAGTGTTCTTCATCATCATCAGCAAGACTGTACAAGCAGCTTTACGGTATTGTATCATGCATCTACATAAGCAGTCTGGTCGCTGACAGGACGTGTTTGATATTCAAAATATAAAATACACAAAATATATAAAAATATACCAAATATACCGTAAAGCTACTTGTACAGTCTTCCTGACGATGAACACTTGGTTGTTCGAAACATGTCGAAGGCCTATAATTGAATTAAATCATTAATGAAAAAAGTGTGCATCTTGTTGGTTCTTTTTACACACAGAGACCACATATGAGTATAAGACAAGAGTACATAAATTTTAATTGACGCCCTTTGTCAATGTCTGAAACGGATATGACAAATTTTAGTGATCATGACGTTAACGTTCGAGGGAAATCAAAGAGCACACCAATGTTGTTTCCTAACAGTATGCTTTTTTTTCGTGCCGGAAGCTTTAAGGAAAGCGACCTCTTGCAAGACCCAGACGCAGATGGTAGGGTAATATCAAAGTGGATCTTCAAGAAATAGGATAGGGGATTGTACTGGATTAATCTGACTTAGAGTAAGGAGAAGTGGCGTGCTGTTGTAAATACGGTTATGAACTTACGGTTTCCATAAAAATGCAGGGAATTTACTGACAATGTGTGGAAGTACTAGCTTTTCAGGAAGGAATGATCCACGGATTTATATCCATGGTTAATACTCATGTAATTATCCATTATATTGGGCAACCATTGTAACTTGGATACCGGCTGTTATTCCGGACGCAAGTGTGAGAACTCTACTGCTGTGGACTTGAGGTATGCTACTGGGCGTTCTGCTTGCTAATACAATACCAAGTTATCAATCGCGGTTGCATTACTTTACTTTTTATGTGCGGAAACTTCCTATTAGTCATATGTTTCGTTACATGAAAGACGAGGGGGCGGGGGGAGTGGGTGTCAGCAGTTAGAACTGGCATTGACAGGGGGCAGCATGAAAACACGAAACAACCCCCTGTAGGAAAAAGGGCCGCTTCTATTTCGTACACTAAAATAGAATTTGGTTAAATATTTACCCGATAACACCGCTCCCCAGGAGGCTTGTCCTAAAGCTTCACAATTCGCGAAATGTTCTGTACATCCGTATAGAGTGAACAGGACCTGAATAATTACGGACTCCCAACGCGAACAATTCGGTTGTCGTCCAGCAACTCTGAAACGTTTCCATCTGTATTGAAACTTGCCCTGCCTTCCGACAGATCCTCATGTCTTCGCTGTGCACAGAGAAACGCGGCATGTCAATGATCACAGATAACAGCCAACCTAGCTGCAGTCAATTAGTCCATTTCTAGTTTCTTACGTTCCTTCACGATATGTAATTTGGACACGTCATTCAGCGTACACCATCAGTCAGGCTTACATCCGTATGACAGACACTGAAGTAACGGCTGACTGCTGCAGCTACAGCGAAAATTCAGTGACAACAACATGCGATGTTATTGCAAAGACAGGCGAAAGATGGGGGACGGGAAACGGCGACAAAATCTGTCGCAAAACGGTTTTGTGCTTCGAAAATATGTGCAATAACCGGATTTTAACCCTACGATCTTAAATGGAAAAATTCAACTGTAGCTCTGAGTAGTGCAGTCAACAGTTTGAAGAATAAAGAGAGACGTAAGCAACAGAAGGAGGCAGTTGAAAGGGAAGATGTGAGATTCCGTTTGTTTGGAGGGACGAAGGACCGTCCGAGCCTTCGCCCACTCTTACTTCCGGCAGGAGTAGCATGAAAACTAAGATGTGAGAAAGGTGGGAGTTACCGAGATGAAATAAGTGGTGCAGAATCTTGATTTATAAGAATTGCATTATTATGAAACACAATTTGCTGGCGTTTCGAAAAAAGGGGTTAATTTTGAAGAATTTCAGTCAGCAACGACGCATTTGAAGAGTCAAATAACAAGCTGGAACTTGGGAACCGTCAGAGCATTTGCTTGAAGACAGTGGGTAACATGAAAATGCGCGTTTGAAGGATACAATTAATCTACGTTTTATGTAAATGGTCACTAAGAGCCAGTTTAAACTTTAACTGGATGCAGAGCCAACCACCTGATTAGTGCTGTTTGAGGAAACAAATGGTATTTACTGTGATAATCACAAGAAACACATAAATGCAGTGTTGATAAACTGCACAGTTTTGTACGGTTAAACCTGGCTGGACATACAGTGACCAGTGCAGTTTAAACAGATAAAGCTGTGGGTACAACAGGGTCAGATTTCCTCTCCTCTTATGTAAATCATACATTAATTATTGAGAATGGGAAAGAACTGCAAAACCGTAAAGAGATTTTAGTAGCTCAGCGTCGGGAATTGTGTTCAGCCAAATTACGCCCTTAACACAAAATAATATACGCAGCATGTCACAAAGAAGGTTGTCTACTGAAATTCAATACCAACATTAGATTGTCTACGGTCAGTAACACATTACGATTATATGGAAAAATGATTACGTGTTTAAATATACTGTGAGATTAATCATTAAATTTTCCTCTGTTGTATACTTTCTTCTGGGCAATTCCCCGGCGTCTGAATTTTATATGCCGACATTTCGGAACACACTGTCTGTTCCATCTTCATAGGCATATAAAATTCAGACGCTGGGGAATTGCCGAGAAGAAAGCATATAATATTTAGAACACGGCGAAACTTTGAAATCAAGAAATTTTCCGTTTATGGTACTAATTAATAAGGCAAGAAATAATTTGTGATTTTAACCAAACGTAATTAGGATGAAGAAATCAAACAAGATGGGATGCATCACGTATCGTACATGTACAGACAACAGATGATTTCAAAATCCCCTATAATATGCGAAATGAAAATTTTGACGTTAATAGTTGGATAACATTAAGATGGATACTAACGGCATAAGGTGTGAAACGAATTGACTCAGGCTAGGATATGCTGGAGTGGGATTTTGCGAACGCGGTGAACGGACTGTTAGTCTCTGCATACAGCGAAAAATTTCTTGACTAACGAATGAGTCGTGACTCTGATGGTGTTATTTACAGTTAGCTTTGCAGTATCGCAGGGAACACCTTTATTGCGCTTGTTGATAAATTAAATGGCCGTCAACATTACCTTAACAAAACACGCCCCAATACGGTGACAACTGATAAATGTGGCTCTCACAGAATACAACACTGTGACTTATTGATTTGTCCGTTGCTTAGGGACACAGTTTTGACCTCGATTTCACTAAATGCCAATAGAGATGTCGTTAGAATATTCACATTTTAAGGAAACCAGTAATTGTCTTACTGTGTCGCTAAGCCTAAATTATGTGAGTCAAATATTATAGTCATTTGAAACATCTTCTACCGTGCTAAGGTAGCACAAGGCAAAATGATTGGCGTGTTGGGGTAACCCCCGAGAATGTCCGCTCTAAAGAAAATTTTATCACCCGAAAAGAAAGGTGATGTACGTATAACGTAACACTACGGCGCGTTCGCATAATATTTATACCTCCTTGGCTAACCTAGCAACCAGATGCCACATCACTCGAAAAAAAAAAGCACTTTTATGGTGATTTCACGTTGCCGGCAATAATGAAACGTACTTTAGTCTTTATGTAAAGTTACCGACATTTTTGCCCGATTTTAACGAAATCTGGATCTTCTACACAGATTTTTCGTAGAAACCTCCAATATCAAATTTCACGTACATCCGTCGACGGTGAGGCGCGCTGATGCATGAGGACGGACGGACGGACAGACAAACCTACATGACGAAGGCAAAGGGTACTTTTCGCGACTATTCGAACGCGCCTACAAAGGCCACTCTGGTTGGCCGAGCATTGAATTCCTGATTGGCCTGATGGAAGGCATTACTTTACACAAGGCCGACGGCAACATACATCTGTGATGGGCTACAAACGGCGCAGTTTGTAGAGGCCAGTGGTTACTGAAAGAGGCTATAACAGAGCAAAGAGTGACGGTAATCTTCATGTTTGTACCGTGCATCAGTGACGATTAAAGCACTTTATTATCCAACAGATGCACAAATATCTAATTCCTAGATCCAATTAGAATTATTATAAAATATTTAAAATTGCTCCAACATGTTTCGGATCACAAGGGATCCATCATCAGGGAGCTTTTAACAGTGCTTGGCTAAAATTACAGTAATGGTTCTATCGTGTCAGTTGATATGACCTCCCTAGACTGTGCAGTACCCACACACACTGCGGGCCACTGCTGCCATAACACCGACTACGTCCATGTCAACGGACACGATAGAACCATTACTGTAATTTTAGCCAAGCACTGTAAAAAGCTCCCTGATGGTTGTTCCCTTGTGATCCGAAACATGTTGGAACAATATTAAATATTTTTAAATATTTTATAATAATTCTAATTGTATCTACGAATTATATACAAGGTTATTCACAAGTCCGTGAAACATGTTAGAAAACTGGCTGATGCCACAGTTGAATGAAGACAGTAATGATTACATCTTTCAACAAGACGGCTCTCCGGCTCACTACAAAGACGTGCGAGGGTATCTCAATCG
>Ga0123354_10018856_pt1 | contig 10831 bp, 8 predicted proteins | sample TergutLab28metaG_2_FD_97872 | JGI IMG/M metagenome (GOLD analysis project Ga0123354, IMG submission 97872) | Labiotermes labralis P4 segment gut microbial communities from Petit-Saut dam, French Guiana - Lab288 P4 | ecosystem: Host-associated > Arthropoda: Insects > Digestive system > Gut ... | reverse complement strand
TCTCTCTCTCTCTCTCTCTCTCTCTCTCTCTCTCTCTCTCTCTATATATATATATATATATATATATATATATATATATATATATGTTCATCGGCCTGTCTCTCAATTGATGTCAGCACAACATCTTCCGAGACCTACATTGTGGTAGCATTATTTTGGAGAAGAATAAGAAAAACATGGCTACGCAGTAGGGATGTTACCGTTACAGGCCGGATTATTGGTATCCGTAACTGACCAAGCAACTTCAAGTTGTCTCATTTGAAGATGACACATCCCCTAGTTCGAATTTCGGCCGGAACGCCGACTAGCCTTACTGAGGTTTTTCTTTGTTTTTGTCAATTTCTCGCAGTAAACCTCAGGACGGTGCTTTAAATTAGGCTGCAGCTGGTTGCTCCCACACTTACACCGTCCAGTCAGTGTAAGCTGTGTAGTAAGAGTGTCTGACAGCTTGTTAAACTATGAACGAAAAGAGAAAATAAGTGATCTTTCACTGCCCACTGTTGAATATCCTTAGCTTCAAGTTTCATTATATTCTTGCCCATTATTCTTTTCTTCGTGGTTATACCGTGCATCAGTGATATCAAATGCTTTGTTGTCCAACCAGGAACCATCATCAGGCAGCTACAACCAGTGCTTAGCTAAGATTACAAGTCTTGTTCACAGTTGAACATCATCAGAGAGCTACAACCAGAGCTTAGCTAAAATTACAAGTCTTGTTCACAGTTGAACATCATCAGAGAGCTACAACCAGAGCTTAGCTCCCTGATTATGGTTCCTGCGTGAACCGAAACATTTTGGAACGGCTTTTATAAATTTAATTGATTTTAACAATATAACGATTTTACATAATTGAATGCATTAGTTGTACAGCAAAGCATTTGACATTATTATTTTCGTATTTCTTGTGTATCATTTTTACGTGTAAAATTTGGGTTTGTTTGAAAACGCACCTGTCTTTTCTTAGCAATTGTGAATACATTCTTCTAAGTAGCCGTAACTTAAAACCCTAAACAAGGCTTGAACTTATTTTTTAATACGAAATAAACGAGGGACGGTCATTTGTATAATCGTTGCAAAACCAGTTTTTATTGCACTGTCAATTTACTGCAGCGTGTTGTGAGATGTGCGGAACCTGGAGCTTTACAAAACGGTAGCCGAAGGATATAATTCTGTGTGCCGAGGCCGACACCACCCCTTGCTCTATTGTGACTCTGAGCAGTAAATCGCCGGTCTGATAAGACGTGGCCATTCTCCTGCCTAATTCATAACAGCTTTTGTTTCATCGTAATTGTTTCAATGGGGAATGGCTACGAAGGGGTGAAGCAAGCCTGTTACATGCACATAATACACACCGCGTTTGATCTCTCGCATCCACTCTGTCAGGTTCCGACACCTAAATGTGTGATGATGGATCAATATCAAGCCTATTCTGTTTTAGAGGGTGTGTTTTGTGTTCTGGCCCTCTGGAATGACGGCCTGTCACTAGAAGAATCCCGGTGCGGCTCTGGTAGTGCCATACGCATGTATATGGGTGTAGGAGAGTCGAATTATGAATGGGACCATCTATCTGCATGCGTGGATCTGTGACTCCATTCGTCTCTGAAGCTTAAGTTTATAGTGCTTGGGTACACGATGAAATTTATCGTCACCCGCCATTCTAACGACAAAATGTGTTATTTTGATGCCAATGCATATGGAAGTGCTTTCATAAATGTCTGTCCAGAAGTCGCCGTCATCCGTCGAAAGTTCGGTGCAGAAAATTGCCTGTTTCTCTGTGTGTGTGTGTGTGTGTGAGTGAGTGTGAGTGTGAGTGTGTGTGTGTGTGTGTGAGTGTGTGTGTGTCTGTCTGTCTGTCTGTGTGTGTGGTGTGTGTGTGTGTTTGTGTGTGTGTGTGTGTCTGTGTGTGTATGTGTGTGTGTGTGGTGTGGTGTGGTGTGTGTGTGTGTGTGTGTGTGTGTGTATACCCCGTGTACGTAACGTTGGATGAGGTGAGTGACTTAGTTGGGGAGATGCGTTTTCACACTTCCACTGTCAAAACACCACCCGCCCGCCCGTATGCCTATCTGCATGCATCACCACTACATGTGCATTGTCATGGAAATCGTGTTGCGGTGGTGGCTGCCTCCAGGGGCCGAGCTGCTTGCTATGCTGGAAGACAGGCAGGCAAGAATTTTCCGTACCAGGATATTTGTATTTGTGTGAGTGTGTGTGTGTGTGTGTGTGCATATCCGCGCTGAACAGACAGACTTACGATTTGGTTGTGACTTCTAGAGCGCATTGTTGTGAATTGCTGTGTCGCTGTTCCTGCTACATGCGAGGAAGAATACGAGCATAGTTCAGTATGCTTGTCGCATTTAGACTCGAGCAATGAAGCATGAGCGAATGAATACACAGGGAATGAATGACTGTTTCCTCAAGATGAAACATATAATATAACGTAAAAATATCAGATATGTTAGAAAGCCATATGATATAGTACGTAAGATAGTTTATCTTACTGTGTTCCTCGTTTACCTGTTTTCGTCATGTATTTCTTCCTTGCTATATTTCTATCCATCTCCCAAGTTTTGTTGTAATCGAAGTGAAGAATACAATCATTTTCACTACTAGCACACTCGTGCTTGTTTCCCTTAATGTCTTGAAGGTACTTTGTTACGTTTTGAAGTTATTCTTTTTTTTTTAGAACTTGAACAGACACACAATTCTGCCCTTCTGCAGACTGTCCAAGAACTGTGTGTCTACTTGTCATTGTTTAAACACTTAAACCTATGTTACAGACGCTAACTGGCAGACTCTTTCAGTTGAATGACTCGACTCATCTAAGACTGTCAATTTCAGTAACAGGTGGATAGAAAAATTTCACAATAATGACCTTGAAAGAGATGTTCTTCACCTAATGTTGCTATGGCGATTAAATTGAATATGATGCTCTAGGCTTGATATCTAGCATGCATAAATGGAAAAGAAATGATTACAGAGTTGTGGATGAATATACTTCGGGCGGAGACACCAACTGGGATTTATAATCATGGATGAAAAGGTAGCATTGAACTGGATTTCACTGAAATTATGATCGGGTGTGGGCTGGATTCAAGTGGTGTAGGCTGTGGTCAGTGACGAAGGCTAGAATGTAACCGACGAAGACATTTGCACGTTATTTGTGTTCAGACGTTAAAAGAATGAAGCGGAGAAGTTCAGGATCTTATGAAATGAGAGACCTTGATTGTAGCGCTTCATCTGTTTGTGTGAAGACAAAACTGACTGGATTACTATACAATATACTATATATCGCCAGTACACAACAACATCAATATTTTTTTTGACGTTTTGCTGACCGTGCATCTCAGTATATTTATCTCAGTATTTAACCAAGTTGATGCACAAAATTTATTTTAAATATGTTTTTATTTCATGCCTCTACACCAGAGGCTGTGTAATGCAATTTTGACGTCCTGATGATGAGCACATGTGCTCGAAACATGTAGAGACATGAAATAAAAACTTATTGTGAAACAAATTTTGTGCATCAAGTTGGTTAAATACTGAGATAAACATCAATATTGTTATATGATGTATGTAATAGGTTACACTGTGGAATGTAAAATGTTGTATGAAGAAATTCCTATTTACATTGTACAATATATTATATACCGTCAGTACATAACAACATCAATATAGTGAAATAATGTATGCAATAGGTTATACTGTGGCTACACGTTTTATATGTTATTTTATATTCCACTGTAAACGAAATGAGATCCCATTGAATGCTACCTTTCTGTACTTTAAACAAAATGTTCTTTATTGTCCTGATGATGACCATTTACGGTCGAAACATGTAGCCACAGTGTAACCTATTGTTTACATTATATTACCATATTGATGTTGTGTACTGACTGTATATGATATATTGTACAATTGTTATTGCACAACGCGATGGCTTCTGTCAAAAAATGACCTACTTGCTACCTAAATGACCAGTCAACTAACTCCATGGAGCAGAGTCCTTCTTGAGAAGCTAACTAGTCCTCAGCTAGTCAAGAAATTTTCCGCATCTTAGGGAACCCGAAGGTTCATTACCGCATTCACAAGCGCCAGCCACCTTTCCCTTTCGTGTGTCAGAGCAATCCGGTCTATGCCTCCTCATCCCAGTTCTTGAATATCCATTTTAATGTTATCCTCCGCTGTACCCCTGGGTCTGCTTGTCTGAATACAGTGTTGTTAAATGGGTAATTATAACAGCTATGTAATTCAAATACGAGACACAAGAATGCAAACACTACTGAGAATTCTAAACTTCTCGGAGGGCGACCATTTGAAGACCCACTTGGAAATGAGGAGGGATAACACTGAGAGATTTCTTTTTAAAAAGGCTAAGTGGAATGGATGCTAATGGAACTAGTTCAGGGCCATGTCCGCTGGTGGATTTCGGTATTACCTGTGTTGAAATTTGGCGAGTTTTACTGCAAGAGAGTTTATTGTCTGTGATGGAATCAACTGCTGTAAAGAGAAGCCAGCTAGGTGATTAGATGAACAAATCACCTACTATTTTGTTCACTGACAGTACACCGTGAAACTTTTGGGGTGATTTCGTGCTTTTTCATCTAAAAGCTCGCATATGACTAGTAATAAACCCGAACCCTTCACTTTGCTATTAGGTTTCCAGATAAAAAACAGATCTCTCCAGTTCGACAACTTCTGTCCGTGCTTATCTCCTTGCTTAAGTTACACCCTTGACACCCATCTTCTCTCTTGCCTTTTCTTTCAGGGTAAGGTTTCACAAAAGAAACAAATGATTGAAAGTAAAAGGGACATAAGTGTAGGTTTGTTGTGTGTTTTTCAACGTTTTCCACGTGGATGCACAATCAAACATAGTCCACGACTTCATGGGAATACATTATTGTGAATCTGCTTTTGGTGTGTTCATGTATATGTATGTATGTATGTATGTATGTATGTATGTATGTATGTATGTATGTATGTATGTATGTATGTATGTGTGTATGTATGTATGTATGTATGTATGTATGTATGTATGTGTGTATGTATATATGTATGTATGTATGTATGTATGTGTGTATGTATGTATGCATGTATGTATGTATGTATGTAAACCTGCATTTGTGTATGACTGCATTTATATATCGAATTATGAATAAATTGCTATTGTTTGTATGACGGTATTGCGATTCGACTTTTGGTCCGGCCATCGGTATCCTAACCGAGACTTTTTTAGTCTTCCTCAGTCCTACCTGGTTCATGACGGTTGTGTCCTGAATTAGGCCGCGACTGCTTCCTCCCAAATCCTTTCCAGTTCATCTTTCTTTCGTCATTCCACCATTTGCTGCTGCATAATCCGAGAATGGCTGCATCCAAGTTGAACCATAAACAGCTCTGCCCTATATGGACGCTACCCTTCATAGCTGCTACTGTTTCCCCCAACCCCTACGACAACGTTCCCGATACTCCTTTGACAGCTCGCCTGAATCCGAGAGAAATGGTCTCCCGTCGGAATTTGGCAGTATGACCAGATACAGTGTTACTCCTTAAGATTGACATTAATATTATAATTTCATCACCCTTTTGGTTTTTCAAGTTCATATTAGTTTATATCATTTTACGGCCCATTTGTACATCAATACGTTTTCGTAATGTAATCACGTAAAATGACCACACGAAAGCATCTGTGTCCATTTACATTGTTGCTGTACATATGAATGTGAATTGTTCTCTCTCTGTAGACATTTCGGTATGAAGTGCCAAGAACAAGGTTGGGGTAAGATAGAGAAGAAATGGGAGGCGAAAGGAGGAAATTATTAATGGTTAGTTTCATTATTTTCAGTGTGCACATCATACATGGTAGGCCTATGTTAGGCTAACGTCGTTAAGTTTGATGGAAGTGGCGGAGCGGGGGGGGGGGGTCCGGGAAAAACACTTTGGCAGTTGAAAAATGCGAACACAGGTTTAGTTGTGGGGAGGGGAATTTACTCGCATATCATGAGAGCAGGTTGGAAGATGGCGTTTAAAAGAATCTTGCGGAAATACTTCGTGGTGTTTGAACTGAAATGAACTGTCTCTGGTAAGAGGATTATGAACTTCTGGAGTTCATACAAGCAGCGCTTCTGTAGACCAGTTAAGTGACTTTGAACTTACGAAGTACGATCCCGTACCATGAAGTTAGTTACCTAGTTACTAGGATCATCACATATTCATGTTTTCCGTCTTTGATATGAAGTTGGTGTACCTGAAACGAAAGTATCAGCGACAGTTATTTAAACCGTTCTTGCTCGAAGTCTGTGTATATGTTATATGGGTTTGAAGACGAGGAACTGTGCTGCAGGATTTGATGGGAGATGGCAGCACAGGCAAGGTAGATTCAAACAGTATCACTGGAATACAAACGACAATGGAGCCGTAATCCTGTACGAAAACAATGCTCAATTCCTGTACCGGATTATAACCTATAGACAGTGAGTATATAAAAAGTGCAAAATAAAAAAAGAAAGTTTTTTTTCTCGACATCAGAAGTGAGGGAATGCAGTTTAGATAAGAGAAGGGGGAGAAAGGTCTTGAATATTCAGTAGTCTAAAAACATTGTAGGGATTATTCATGTAGTCTGCATTCGTTTCTGGTCCTCTGGTAAAATGTCTATTTATTGTCTTCTCAAGTATGAAACGTAGGCTTTATGTTATGCTGGCGGAAAACAAATAAGATAGGTGTCATATCTGTTCCAGACTACAAGTCTTGTGGCACATGTCTAAAATACGCTTTGGATGAAATACACAGTGAACGGAGAAGCGCTGAGAGTGACTTGTGGTTTTGTGAATTAATGTGAATTATGTATGATTCTTGCTTTAGAAATAAAGTATCTGGGCCGAAAATTTTCCGTCGTGTATGTTGTCACTTGACTAAGAAGCCGGCCCTTGCACATTCGGGTACGCAAACTGTAAATGTGGATTCAGTTTCTTGGTGAGATTCACTTGTCCTAACAGAAGTGGTAAGTTTTGTTTTCATCCCATACAGTGCATGTAGCCCCATATTCACCCCCTTTTCTTTGAGCGCGTTTCACGCAGTCATAATGATTACTTTTTTCTGTATTTTTAAAAACTAAAGTCCTAACAAAAATTCCATTTTTTGTTTCCTATTTCATAGCCTTAAAGTGAGCCTAGCTGTCATCCCTGTGTAACTAAGTTTGACGTTTTGCTGACCGTGCATCTCAGTATATTTATCTTAGTAATTAATCAACTTGATGCACAAAATATATGTTTTACAATAAGTTTATTTCATGCCTCTACATGTTTCGAGCACCATGTGCTCGAAACATGTAGAGGCATGAAATAAACTTACTGTAAAACAAAAATTTTGTACATCAAATTGGTTAATTACTGATATAAAAAACCTGTGTAACAAGTTACTACTGATAGCAGGAAATTAAGAAGCTGGCATATTAAGTCCTTTATTTGTCCAACTAATGCACACAAATTATTATAAAATTGTTAAACAGTTAAAACCATTTAAAATTATAATAGTTGCTCCAATATGTTTCGGTTTACGTAAACCATCATCAGGGAGCTCTCAGCCTGTGCTTCGCTAAAGTTAACAATGTTGACTTCGGTTACATATATCGTTATAAGAAGTTATCGGTACTGTGGCTGCATATTATGTTATGATTTCAAATGATTTTAACAATTTAACAATTTTCTAAGAATTGGACAAATAAAGAACTTAATATTATCAACATGCACGGTGCAACTATGAAAAAAAAGTTGGCATATGTTGGGGTGGTATAATATTCACACCAAGTTTCGTGAAAGTCGGTGAAATTGTTCGCAAGTCGATCTTAATACTCACACTCACACACACATGCACACTCGCATACATGCATACATACATGCATATATACATACATACGTACATAATATGTACATACATGCATACGTACGTACATACATACATACATGCATACATACATACATACATACATACATACATGCAAACATACATACATACGTACATAATATGTACATACATGCATACATACGTACATACATACATACATGCATACATACATATACGCACACATACATACATACATACATACATACGTGCACACACACAGACACCCGCACAAAAACACAGGCGACAGTGACCTCAGAAGGAAGGAGGCTAAAATAATGACACCATATAAATGCCATTTTAGTAAATCGGAGACTATTCTTCGTGTCTTTATACATACGGATGTGTATGTGTGTGTGTGTGTGTGTGTGTGTGTGTGTATGTGTGAAAGGTACTTCCAATGACTGTTGTATTGAGGATATATTAGTTACGTATTTGATACGAAACAGCTTCTCTTAGAGTTTTATTGTAAGAAATTGGATAACTTCCTTTTGAGTTAGAGATGTGCTAGTATACGCGTTGTATTGCACCATGTTGTATGGAGATCAGGATCTCTGACACCTCGTTTTGAAGACCTTAGATAGCAAACTGTGGCAGTAAAACGGAGATAAGAGATTCGGACAGATTGGCAATCTCCTCGTTATCGATTTACTGATACATTTTTAACACAGAAGGCATGAGGGCTTTTTACGGTGCACTTTTAACGACTGAGTAACTGTTTGATGCCAGCTAACATATGATTGAAATAATTGTTTGCCATTACTATATACCCATACGCAATGCAAACGGGATGGCGATTTCATATCTCAATACCCCTGCACGTTTCTCTTAGCCTCGCTTCTTGGAAGCGACTTAAAGTATGAATGTCAAATTTTGGATGCGATTCCTTTAACGAACGTTATGAACCATATTTAATTCTGGATTCTAGTGGCGTGTTGAAATTCGAAATCAATTGGATATTTATCATTTGCTCCCAAAATCAGCTCTCTGTTAAAATAAATGCACGCATATTTCTAAGACATTTATTGGATGCAGTTTTCGTAACGAAACACCTTGCAATATATTTTATGGAACCGTGCTGTATGATATTTACAGTGCTGTGCGAATGAATACTTTTGTAACAGCGGGCTTGTGTATGCAGTAAATTTACGTGAAGGCCAATTATGTACGTAAAGTAACGAATGACGCTCATGGGGGTACTCTATTTAATTAAACAGGACGTTGCTGGATGGTTGTTTGTGATAAGGGACATTATGGAATGTGTATCAAACTGTTCTAGTGGTCCTCTGAAACTTTGCACACGGGAACGAAGTTTTTATTGCGAATGTTTGTTGTACTTGATTAAGATGAGCGCTCTGAATTCCTTGACTAATTTCATGGAGCGGATTTCTTTATGAGCAGGCGGTCATCAATTGGATGTTCTCGATACATTTGGTGCCTTTAGAGGAACCCCAATATCCACTACCGTGTTCACAAAAGTCCGGCAGTAGTCGCTGTCTTCAGCCAGTTGAATCCAGTTGAGTCTTTAGAGTGCCTACAAAATAAAATCCCAAACTGTAACAAATGTGTGTGTATGTCGGTTTCAAAACGTTGTTCTACGTTGTCCGACACCAAGACTCCACTGCTTCCTATCTTCCCACTGGCCTTCATTTAGGTTTCTTTCGTTCATGACCTTCCTTATACCTTCCATCCAATTTTTCTTCGGTCTTCCTCGTGCTCTTTTTTGTTTCGGACTGTGACAGATATTGTTGTTTAAACTTACATGCATTCCTGAACTGGAAATCGCTACAGATCTTCACAACGTAACCTTCTCTGTACCTTATAGTTTCTGCATTAGACATACACACCTTTATTTTCATAAATTCCACTTCAACTGTAAAGAATAAAATCTTATTCTGCCCCTAAAATTTTAAGTTTGTCTTTATTGTTTCTTCTAGTAATTTTTATGTTTAGATATACATGATAATGGCTGACGGAGACCGAACATGTATAAAGTCATACTGAATAACCTTATACAGAAATGTTGTGACTGACGGTACATATATATATATATTTATATAATTTATATATTTCACAATGAGATGTGCCAAACAAGTGTTCTTTTTCTACACTTTCTGTTTCTTCAGTATTTACTGTGGTGTTCTAATTCTCTTAGTTTTCAAAGATGTTGGATCCGTGGCTGTTTTCAATAAAAACACTGACATCATAAGTGTTGGAAATGAGCTTTTCCGTACTTTACACTGCACACGATATGAGGTTTCCCCCATGTCTTAGCAACAGAACTACAATCGACTGTCGGTGTTTCGGTAACGAGGAAGTAACAGTTTATTGAACGTATCTTGCTAACAGAGATATCTGCAATATATTATATTTGTTTGTTTCGCATAAATCGTCAAGTGTTTCTTCAGCGCCAGCTCGTACCTCATAGAGAACACAACGTTTCTCAGTCGCAATGACCAGTCACGACGAGACATGCTATGTGAAGGTATTCATGGGAAGTATCTTATCCTTGTCCGTTAATAACTTGGATCGGAATATGTCGACGAAATTTAGCAAAAAGTTTCAAATACGGCATGTCGCGAAAGCTTCTCCAGTGGTATTTGCGCTGCTCCATGCAGAAGGATAGACGTTCGTTCAGGCTTAAGGATGGTGGTAGGTCGTTTTTCTAACCTGTATTACGAACGCTTTTGTTCAGCATTATTATACAGGACGTTCAGTTGAAAACAAATGGAAGAGTCACGTGAAATTTGACTGCCTAACATTGACGCATGCAATATACTTACTCCATGGTGCAGATTCCTTCTTGAGAAGCTTGCAGCTAGTCAAGAAATTCCCCGCATTTCACGGAACCCGAAGGTTCATTACCGCACTCACAAGCGTCCGCCACCTGTCTCTATCCTGGGCCCGCCCAATCCAGTCCATATACCCACATCCC